>PPCM01000039.1_pt1 | contig 292290 bp, 255 predicted proteins | sample 1555541 | NCBI WGS metagenome assembly PPCM01 (sample SAMN05284479, study PRJNA326546) | Marine sediment metagenome, whole genome shotgun sequencing project. | isolation source: marine sediment | place: Germany: Wadden Sea | collected 2012-09-05
ACCAGTTTTTCCTGGCAGCCATAGCGATACGGTACCACCTGACTCCATTCCGAACTCAGAAGTGAAACGTATTAGCGCCGATGGTAGTGTGGGGCTTCCCCATGTGAGAGTAGGACACTGCCAGGTCCCATTTAAAGAAACCCGCCTAACGGCGGGTTTTTTGCGTTATATAGAAGCTACAGCATTTTATGTATGCGAGCTAACAGAATTTAGTGAGGTTGAGAGTTCTCAGCTTTACGCAGTAAACGCTACTGCAAACCAGTTTTTCCTGGCAGCCATAGCGATACGGTACCACCTGACTCCATTCCGAACTCAGAAGTGAAACGTATTAGCGCCGATGGTAGTGTGGGGTTTCCCCATGTGAGAGTAGGACACTGCCAGGTCCCATTTAAAGAAACCCGCCTAACGGCGGGTTTTTTGCGTCTGTAAGAAACAAAAAAATGGGGTCAGAGTACATTAATCCCCAATCTTTCCCCTTCAAAACATCAAAATGGGGTCAGAGTACATTAATACTTCTAATACTCCTCGAAATCAAAACAGCCCTTAACGAAATGCTCGAGAAATGAAAATGTACTCTGACCCCATTTCTTTAAAAGTGATAGGCGTAGGATAGGTTCAGGAAGTCTAATCCGGGATTGTCGTTGTTGAAGCCGCCGTTTGAAAAGTGCATATAGCGCAGTGCGACATGTTGTTTCTTATCGATCTCTACAAACACACCTAATCTGTCTTCGAACTGATAGTTAGATCCAATATCTTTACCAGCGACTTTCTGATTACCTATGTAACTCGCTCCTATCCCTGCTTCTATATATACGGGATATTTGTCATAGAGCGTTGAAACCTGTTTCATAAATACAGGAGTTAATGACGCGCCGTAGCTTGTACTATGTGTATCGTTTTCACCATACTCCCACACTACGGCACTCACTTCCCAGTATAGCTTTAGGTCGCCAAACCAATCAGTAGTAAGCGTTTGTTCAAGTGGCCTGTACGCGAAGCGCATACCATCGATATCGTCAAAGCCGTGCATATAATCTACACTCACGGTTTGTTTCGCTTGTACGCTACTTGCGGTGAAAATAATGAAAAAATAAAATAGAAGTAGTGATGCCTGTTTCATAATTGCTCCTTGATCTGATAATCAACAAGCAAAATTTTTTCCAATTAAAAATTATTTTAATTTCAAAGAGATAATAAAAACTAAATGCCGAACTATTCCACGCGAGTAGTGTAATTTACTGACACTGTTGAAGTTTTTACAAAGGTGTCCAGCGTGTATCTGCACTTACATGTTGCTCTTCCATCAGACGCTCGATCAGTTGCTTTGTATCTTCAATACCATACTTCGCTTTAATTTTATTTATGCTTTCAGATTCTGAAAGTATGAATGTATTGAGCTCGGCAATGATCTCGGGGTGTCTTAAGGTTGATAGCGAAAATGAGACAACGTTGTGTGGCAGGGTTAAATCAGCGGCAAATGGTCCCATTTGCGGAAAGCGACGAGCAACGTTTTTAGCGGCATTATATTCCACATCTAAAGCATCTACTTTATCGCTCTGTAGAAGGTTAAGCCCATCATAAATACTGTTTACGCCTGTTACCTTAACGGTACCGTTCTTAATTTGCTGTTCCCACTTTACAGGGGAAAATCCGTCTGGCGTGGCAAGTTTTGTTATATGAGTAATTCCTTTACCAAGGTTATCTGTTTTAACCAAAGTCACGGCGAATGTTTCTGCCAGAGGTTCAGAATATACTTTGTTAAGGCTATGGGTTATTTGATCATACCATCTGGCGTTATCAGGAAAGACAAAGTCTACATTGCCTTTTTTCAATTCTATCTGAAGGCGTTTAACTGGCATGCTCAAGTATACAAAGCGATGTCCGCTTTGCTTTGAGAATGCTTCAAGAATAGCCCAACCCAACCCCTTTTCATGATCCGATGAAAAGTTGTAATACGGATAATATTCAATATTTTGAGCGCCTACGATATAGGTGTCGGCTGAAACAAAAGGACTTGAAAGTGTGCATGCAACTGGTAGTACAACCATTTGCACAAAGCGACGAATACTATTTCCAAACCTCTTCAATTTTCAATCCTTGTTCTATCAAAAGCTTCTGAGACAACTGCTCGAAAGGGGTTATTCCGTATTTTGTTTTTATACTATCAATTAATTCTGGATTTGAGGATATGAACTTATTAAGTTCACTAATAATGTCTTGATGATAAAGCGTAGATAGGGAAAAAGGAATTTCATTATGTGGAAGCGTCAAATCTAAAGTAAATGCATCTTGCTCATATGATAGAGGAGCAGATCGCTGGCTAACGAAATACTCTAAATCTAACCCGTCTACACGTGCTTGGTACAAAAGCGCCAAGCCTTGTTGAATATCCGTAACCCAAGTTATTTGGGTACGTTGAGTGTCTATTCTTTCTTGCCAATTTACCGGTGTAAAGCCTAACGGCATAGCGAGGTTTTTTATCTTTTCGATGCCTTTCCCAGCGTTCTGTCGTTTTACAATTGTCCCCGTTACTGCGCTGGTTAATGGGAGGGAAAAGTACTTGTCATTTGAAGTGGTAATGCTGTTATACCAGCCTCTATTATCAGGGTATACAAAGTCAACATTACCTTTAACTAACTCGAGTTGAAGCCGTCTTATAGGCAAGCTTAAATACACAAACTCGTGTCCCGAAGCTTCAGAAAAAGCTTCTAAAATTGACCAGGCAACCCCTTTATCTGTTGATGATGCAAAATCGTAATGGGGGAAATAAGCTAAGTTTTGTGCGCCAATCACATATTTATCTGCATAAATATTAAGGCTAAACAAACAGCCAATGAAAAGCCCAATACATCGCATCATTCTAAACTCCAAATGACTACAGCAATTTACAATATACAAATAAATTATCTTTGAAGCATTTCCTTGAGAGGAAGTTTTTTAATACAAAAATAAGTCGCGTATCTATACACCATAATTTATCGTTTTGCGGGTGTAAAATATTCAGTGAAAATCTCTTGAACTTAATGACAGCTTTTCGAGCCACGGCGTCCGATCAATAAGCTTACCTGCGATGATATGAATAACTCCCTCTTTGGAGCGTTCAATAATACCATTTACCTGTAACAGTTTAGCTTTTAAGAATGTTTGTTGCTGAGCACGAGCGGTAGCTTGCCACACCACAACGTTCATATTGCCTATATCATCTTCCAAAGTCAGAAAGGTAACACCTGCGGCAGTGCCTGGTGCTTGACGACCTGTTACTGCGCCAAGCACTTTTACAACAGATTTATTGGTCTTGTCTTTAAGTGAATTGGACCAGCTTATGTCTTTAAGCTTATGCTGCTTCTTGAGTAAAGAAATAGGGTGGTTATTTACTGATAAGCCGGTTGAGGCATAGTCTTCAAGTAAGTTTTCTGCCTCGGTCGGTGCAGCATCCAGTGGTGTGGCATTTTTATCTGCATAAAAATCGTCAGTATCAAACAGTGGTAAACGCGTTTGAGTATCCATAATTCGCCAGCGAGTTTCATATCGATTGCCTGAAATAGTGCGAAGGGCATCGGCGCTAGCCAGTGCCTCTAGTTCATTACTTTTAAGTGATAGCTGCTGTAATTGTTCAACATTGGTATAGCCCTTATCTGAGCGGTTTTCCACGATAAGCTGAGACGATGCTTCACTTAAGCCTTTAATGAGCTTAAGGCCAAGCTGAATGTATTTTTCTTGGCCTTGTACCACCAGAGAATGCTCAACGTCAGACTGGTTAACACAGGGCGCTTCTACCCGTATGTGATGACGCTTAGCGTCTTGAACTAATTGGGACGGGGAATAAAACCCCATGGGCCAACTATTTAACAGCGCTACGTAAAACTCAACGGGAAAGTAAAACTTCAACCAGCAAGATACATAAGCTAATACGGCAAAAGACGCTGAGTGAGATTCAGGAAAGCCGTAACCTGCAAAGCCTTTTATTTGTTCAAATAAGTTGTGGGCGAACGTACTGTCATAGCCTTTGTCCGTCATACCTTTAATAAGCTTGTCTCTGAATTCAAAAATTCTGCCGTCCTTTTTCCAGCTCGCCATAGCCCGCCGCAGCTGGTCCGCTTCTCCGCCACTAAAGCCTGCTGCAACCATAGCAAGCTGAATCACTTGCTCTTGAAAGATAGGCACGCCCATGGTGCGAGACAGAACTTTCTCCACATCTTTAGATGGGTAGCTAATGGTTTCGTTGCCGTGTCGGCGTATCAAATAAGGGTGGACCATATCACCCTGAATCGGACCTGGCCGTACAATGGCTATTTGTACGACCAAATCGTAATAGCGACGAGGTTTTAGCCTTGGCAGCATAGACATCTGAGCCCGTGATTCTATTTGAAAAACGCCTACCGTATCGGCCCGACAAATCATATCGAAAACCTGTTTGTCATCTCCGAGCTTAGTAATGAACGGAATACTGGTTTCAACAGGGTATTGTTTATTGATAAGAGAGAATGCACGACGTATAGCGCTCAACATCCCAAGCGCCAGTACATCCACTTTTAAAAGGCCTAAGGTTTCAATGTCGTCCTTATCCCACTGAATAATAGTACGCTCTTCCATCGCGGCGTTCTCAACAGGAACAAGATCGTAGAGCGGCCCTGCGCTAATAACAAAACCGCCTACATGTTGCGACAAATGTCGGGGCGTGCCCAGTAAAGCTTCGGTAAGGGTAATTAACTGCTGCACCCTAGGCTCTTTAGGGTTTAGCCCAAGCCCCGCCAGCTGAGATTTCCACGGAATAACGCTGTCTCGGCGATTAATCTGCTTTACCACAAAATCAAGCTGTGATTCGCTAAAGCCCAGCGCCTTGCCCACATCTTTAAAAGCCGACTTAAAGCGATAGCAAATAACCGTAGCCGCGATAGCGGTTCTTTCCCGGCCGTACTTTTGATAAATGTATTGGATGACCTCTTCACGGCGTTGATGCTCAAAATCCACATCAATATCTGGCGGTTCGTTACGCTCTTTGGAAATAAAGCGCTCGAACAGCACACTTATTTGCCTTGGGTCTACTGCGGTTATTTCCAAGCAATAGCACACTACCGAGTTGGCCGCAGAGCCGCGCCCTTGATACAAAATACGTTGTCGCTTGGCAAACTGAACAATGTCGTAAATGGTTAAAAAGAAATACTCATACTCTTGCTCGTCAATAAGCGTAAGTTCTTTTTCTATGGTTTGGCGAATATCAGGGGTTATACCTTCAGGAAAGCGCACTTTTATACCGGCCTCTACACGTTCCCGCAAATACGAAGTGGGCGTATACCCTTCAGGTACAAGCTCCGCAGGATAGTGGTAGCGCAGCTCTTCTAAAGAAAATGTGAAAGCGTGAGCAAGGGCATTGGTATTGGCAATCCATTTCTCAGGGTAAAGCTTCTTAATTTTTTGTACGGTTCGCAGACTACGCTCTGCATTACTCAACGCATCCCGACCTATTTTGTCTACACTGGTATGCACGTTAATAGCATGCAATACATGTTGAAGCGGCAGTCTGTCAGCGTGATGCATGAGTACACCTGTACAGGCAATAACAGGAAAAGGATAGGCAGACTGCAGATGATTGTAATGCGCAAACCTGTGGTGATCCCTTCCGTCTAATAGGCGCTGAGCGCCAATATAGGCATCAATACTAGGGTGTTTTTGCAGCCATTCAGCCCAATGCTTGTCTTTAGCTTCTTTGCCGCTTGGTAGCCAAATGAATTTGCAATGGCGAATGGTACGCAAGTCCCACTCAGCTAGTTGGTATTCACCTTTATCAGAGCGACGCCTCGCGTTAGTAATAATTCGGCATAGTTCGCTATAGGCCGCTTTGTTCGGGCACAACAGCACAAAAGATAAAGTGTCATCAAATACAAAGTAACTACCCACAATAAGCGTAATCGGTAGGCCCTGATGCTTAATTTCGTCGAAAGCCCGTACCACTCCCGCTACTGAGCATTCATCGGTAATGGCAAGTGCGTCGTAACCAAGGAAAGAAGCCGTGGTAACAAGCTCTGCGGGGGAAGAGGCACCGCAAAGAAAACTATAATTGCTTTGGCAAAAGAGCTCACTGTATTTCATGATATTGCCTTTACCTTTTTCTTTAACCGCATACCGCTAGCAAAAAAGGCCCTGCACCCACCAGCGGCTCTCTTCATCTTTAAACACTAAAAGCCTTACGCATTGCTCAGTTTGGGCGATGAAATAATCGCGCTTTGTTGGGCTGTCATGCCACCACTCGCTGTGTAATCGCACGGGGCCAAAGCAAATTTGGGTAGCCTGAATAAGCGGTTTAGGTACATCAAAGGTGAAGGTGGGCGTAATGTCACTGCTATAAGCGTAATTACCGGCACAGTTACCGGTGCTCGACTCTGTCACTGTCATATATTCAAACTGATGGCTGTCGGCAGCGCGAGGTTGAAACGTACTGTTATCGCCTAGCTTCGCGTTTAAGCGCCCAATTAATTGCTTTTGTGCAATATCGTTAAATCTGTCGCTAAAAAAGTCGCCATTCTGCGTATCCATTTCTTCAAATTGCTGACAGGTAAGCGCAATGGCTGTGGCTGGCTCAGGCAACACCAGATTCTCAGTTTTAAGACTAAACAAGGGCAGCCAACTTTGTACTGAGGACTGAGGCAGTGCCGAACGTATATTAATATCCATTACAGGTGCTTCTCTGAAATGAATATGTACACTGATGCTGGATGTATATAAGTTTCTTGCCCGTAAATAGTGAGACAAATGCTCAAACTGTTGGGTGACAAAAGGGGTTAGATGCTGCGTGTTTTCAATATCAAAAGGCAATAAGATAAAGTTATCGAAGTGCTCCAAAGGCCTAAATAACGTAACGCGTGGAAAGGTTTCTCCCCTTAACGCAGTAAGATACATAATAGTGTTATTATCAAAGCGCCGACCCAGTTCTTGTACCGGCATGGCCAGTAGCTGTTGTACGCAGGAAACGCCCACCCTTGCCAACGAGTCAATGACTTTAGGGGATAGAGCCGTAATAGAAAGCGGGCACGTACTTAGCGCTTTTTTTATGTCATCGGGTGTATGTAAGTGGGTATTAAATTTATGAAGCGCTAATACTTTTGCGGCCTCAATTGTCCATGCGCTAGCAAAATGATAACGAATATCTGCTTCTGCCAGAGCTTGGGTTAAAGTTTTCCACAGTGGCTTATGACCGCCATAGTAATGAGTTAGGTTATCTAGCCTTACTGCCAGACCGCTGAAACTATTTGAGTGAATGTGGTTGTCTAATACGATATCAGAAGCCAGTGGATAAAGCCGATGGGCTAACTGCGTCAGCATATGCTTTTCGGCTTCTTCACTGAAAGGCAGAATATGCACGTAAGGGCATAACGCCGCTGCTTGGGCTAGCCCATGCCCAATTTCAATGCCTTCTTTTTTCGCAATATCATTACACTGCGTAATTTTGTTTGTTTTACTGCAGTACACTGCAACGGGAGTATTCGACGCTAACGCTGAATACTGGTTGTTAGTTTCGTGCTTCGGCAATTGGCTATGTGCACGCTTACTTCTAGCCGCTTTGATATGGCTGTCTAAAGTTAGTTGATAGCAGTAAATATAAGCCCACAGCATCATTAGCTCACAGAGTGTAATGCCTGATCGGAAAGCGTGTTGTGTGCCATGGCCCATTTAATGGCGTGATTGTCGGGGGTCCACCGATGGGAAATAACAATGTTATCTTTGGGCCACCCATGACGCTGCTTGCGTATGTTCACCGCCAAAGCGTGGGGTTTACCCTTTAGCGCGATATCCAAAGTAATGGGTAATGCACTGTCGCTTTCATTCGTCAGGTTGGCTTGTGAATCGCTCCCCATGTTAGCCTTTGGGTAACCTAACTGTGAGGCCTGCTGTTGCGGTGGAGTATACAGCAAGCACAGCGCATCATTATGCGTTGCCGCTACCTGCAGGCGTCGCGCTTCTTTTTGATTTACAGCATTACTCCACAGCACTACGCAATGGCAAGCCGTACTTTTTAAACATTGCTCTGCTGCCCACAAAGACTCTTGTTCAGAACTTGGTTTTACTACCAGCACTTGTTGCGCTTTAAGCCCCAAGTTTTCTAACCACGGCGACTGTAGTAGCCCGGGAGGGTTAATAAATACCACCAGCTTATGCGTACGGTGTTGGCATATAACCTGTTTAAAGAGTGAAAGTTCACCCATGCCGGTTAACGAAGAGATACGGACAAGACCTGTAGATGTAACGCCACCGTTAAGTGCTTTATCCAGACGCGGAAAACCCAGTGAAAACTTGGTTTCACTTTGTCTCTGATCTCTGGCCCGCCAAATATGCGGGTGGTTATTAAGCACGGATAACGATTTATTCATGGCACTCAAAATAAACTGTATTTTTATACAGTATTATAGTGCAGCAATAACCCTTTTCAAGACAAAAGGTTTTTGGCTTGTTGTTTTAAGCGCTAACTTACTGATTAGTTTGGAAAGGTAAAAAGATTAAACTTTTAAAAGTGTAGGAACATGGCTAGGGTCGCTGACCTTACTACATAGCAAAGCGGGCGACCCTGTTGTACAGTTAGCGCTGCATCAGCGCTAACGAGAGACACAGAGTAAAATGTTACTCTTCAGATGATAGTTCTTTTTGAGCCTTTGCTGTCGTGCCGCTTACTGTTGCTGTAACGGTTTGGCAAAAAGCAATAAATCCATCTGCGGTATTTTTTGCCCACACCATGCGAACGTTGCTAGGTAGAGCCTTTACCACTTCACGAATTTCCTCAAGCGTCACTTCTTCATTAAGCAGCACTTTATTTAACGATTCCTCAAATGACATTCCTTTTTCACAACAGGTCATGACAATAGTTGAAAAGTTGCGCATAAGTGGGTGCAGCGCATTGTATTGAGTTTGGTCGATAAGGCGACTTTTATAGGCACTTTCAATACGAGCAGTAAGGTTTTTTTCCAACGCATCTGTAACAAGAACAAGGTTGCGGTAAGCATACGTAACCTTATTACTGGTCTGCTTATTTGAGTGGCGCAACAGCGCCAGCTCTTTCTGTAAGTTCTGCGCTCGCAGCACAAAGTAAATTAAAAACAGGATAAGTAATCCAATAACACCAAATGCAACGATCATGTTTACTGTGCCTTTTGTTCTTCTATAAACGTGTTGATATTTTGCTCCAAGATAAACAGTGGAACTGAGCCGTTTTCTAACACGGCACGGTGGAATTTGCGCACGTCAAAACGCTCTCCTAACGCTTCTTCTGCTTTCTTGCGAAGGCCTTTAATTTTGATTTCACCAATCTTGTAAGACAAGGCTTGCGCTGGCCAAGAGATATAGCGGTCTATTTCAGTATTTACGTTGTGCTCTGAAAGCGCGGTATTTTCCATCATATAATCAACCGCTTGTTGACGGCTCCAGCCCATCGTGTGCATACCGGTATCCACAACCAAACGACATGCTCGCCACATTTCGTAGCTTAAACGACCGAAGTTGTCGTACGGCGTTTCATAAATACCTGCTTCAATACCTAAGAACTCAGAGTACAGACCCCAGCCTTCACCAAACGCTGAAATATAGGTGTTACGACGTACCATAGGTAAGTCTTCAAGCTCTGCTGCCAACGATATTTGAAGATGGTGGCCAGGCACTGCTTCGTGCAAGGTCAGTGCAGGCAATGCATACAAAGGGCGCTTATCGAGGGCATACGTGTTTACCCAGTAATATCCTGGCTGATCATCGCGGCTAGGATGAATGTAACGGCCCGTTGTATATTTGGGCGCGATAGCGTCTGGTACAGGCGCTACACCGTAAGGCGTTCTTGGCAGATACTCAAAGAGCGAAGGAAGCTTTGCGTCCATTTTCTTTGCAATGAACGACGCCTCTTTTAGTAAATCTTCAGCGCTGGTGGCATAGAATTGCGGGTCTTCGCGTAAAAACGCAATGAAGTCGTTAATGTCGCCATCAAAGCCAAGCTCATCCACAATTTGCCGCATTTGCGCGCGAATGCGTTTTACTTCAGACAACCCTAAATCATGGATTTCCTGAGGCGTCATATCCGTGGTGGTGTAATGCTTGGCTCTATTGGCGTAATACGCAACGCCATCAGGCCAGTTATTCGCGGCAATATCTTCACGGGCATTAGGAATGTATTCATCTACCATGAAGTCGTAGAACATTTGATACGCAGGCAATACGCTGCTGGTTATGGCAGCCTTGCCTTGCTCCGTTAGCGCTGATTTTTGCTCGGCAGTAAAGTACTCTGGAAAGCGGGTAAATGGAGAATAAAAGCCACTGTCCTCGGCATTTTCAACAATGTATGACGCCACCGAGTTCTCAAACCCTTTCAGCACGACTTTAGGCTGCGTGTAGCCTTCTTTTAGCGCCTGTTTCATATACGCAATTTGTTGGTCAAAATAAGGCTTAAGCGCATTTAGGCGGCTAATGTAGGCCTGATAATCTTCTACGCGCTTAAAGGTGGATAAATTAGGAAGCGAGGCCATTGCACCGTGAAAGCCATATTCTGAATTGATAGGCACTAAATACGCGCGATACGTATATTCGTCCACATAGTTAGCTAAACGATATTGTTGCATCAGCAAGGCAATATAAGCATCAGTAGAGATGTCTTCTTTTTTATACTGACTTAAGGCCTTTTGAAAAGTACGCCATTGTTCATTTTGCGCTTTCAGGGCTTTGGGTGAGTTGTCTGGTAATACGTGAGCGAGTGAAGTATCGCCTTCGCGAGAAGCTAGAAGCGGGGAAACCGAAAGCTCGTATTGCCAAATGTCATCAAGTAGTTGATACAAGCTTTCATCGTTAAGGTCCTTTGCAGATGAGCTAACGCTGCAAATAAATAATAATGCTGCTAAAACATAGCGATACATAAGGGTCTCCGGCAACCTTCACCGGAATGACCCGGCGGTTACTCTTTCGTTGGTGTATATATTGGACTAGGGAAAGCAGTTACTTTATCAGATTTATTTTCTAATTTAGTAATTTTGGCTGAACCTTTTTTATTTACGGCGTCAATGCGCAAAATGTTGTGTATCGGTACATAAGTTTTTGTTACTTCAGAAAATTCGGTTTTCAATCTTTCATGACTAGGGTCTACAACAACACTTGTGTGAGTATCCCACACAAAGTCACCTATCTCGATAAAGCCAAACAAAGCGCCCTGCATAAGGCTTTTCACGTATAACTCATAGCGCTCACCGTTGCTGATGAACTGAACGCGGTAAAGAATGTCGTCTTTTGACATAGATGCTGCTCTTCACTAAAAAAATATAAAAACACCCGGAAGCTGAGCCGGCATGCGACTGGCAATTTTACCTTGCTCATAAAATGCGAGCAACGGTAGGAAACACATGGTAAACGTAAGCAGTTTAATGGTATTCCGCCTATTAACTGCGTTACCATGATGCACACTTAGTTATATGGTGAAATTAGAATGATAAAAAAACTCCTTATAGGTAGTGCAATGACAGCAATGACCTTTGCTGCTACTGCCCATAACCACGCATCGACAGACAATGCTTTTAACCCTGATACACAGCGAATCAAATCGCACCTGTTTTTCCTAGCAGATGATTTGCTTGAAGGTCGTGACACGGGCTCTCGTGGCCATGAAATTGCGGCGCTATATATTGCGACCGAATTTGCTAAATATGGTTTGAAGCCAGCGGGTACAGACGGCTACATGCAAAACGTAGCGTTTCGCAAAGCGAATCTGGTTCAAGAGTCTCCCAAGTTTACTTTCACGCAAAACGGCGAAACCGTCGATTTTGACTACCCGAAAGAATATCTAGCTAGCCCGAGCTTGCTTAGCACTGAGGCTAATGTAAAAGGTGAAATGGTCTTTGTGGGCTACGGCATTGTGGCTGATGAGCTATCTCACAACGATTACAAAGACTTAGATGTAAAAGGTAAGGTTGTTGTAGCGCTTGCTGGTAAGCCAAGCGACTTTCCATCAGAAGAGGGCGCTCACTTTGCGTCTGGCTATCAAAAGCAAAAGTATGCGGTAGACAATGGCGCTATTGGCATGATCACTATCACAACGCCTAAAAATGAAAAGGTACGCCCTTATCAAAGCCGTTTGAACTACATCCATACGCCGCGTATGGCATGGTTAGACGACAGTGGTCAGCCTGCAAACAGCTTTTCTCAGCTTAAAGGTGGCGCTTACATGAGTGAAGGCGCTGCGCGTAAGTTATTTGAAGGCGCAGAAAAGAGCCTTGATGACGTTTATGCACAGCTTGAAGCCGACAAAGTACCGCAAGGCTTTGCGTTAAACGGTGTGGTTGATATCAGTAAGACGAGCGTACACGACACCATCACTAGCCCAAATGTTGTGGGTGTACTTGAAGGTTCTGACCCAGAGCTTAAAAACGAGTATGTGGTTTTCTCTGCTCACTCTGACCATATTGGTTTTGCCAAGACCGTAAAGAAAGACAACATTAACAATGGCGCCATGGACAATGCGTCTGGTACGTCAGTGATGTTAGAAACTGCACGCCTGTTTAGCGAAATGGAAGAAAAGCCAAAGCGCTCAATTCTGTTCGTATCGGTAACGGGTGAAGAGAAGGGCCTGCTAGGTGCAGACTATTTTGCTCGTAATCCAACTGTACCGGTTACTTCAATGGTGGCGAACGTAAATCTAGATATGCCAATTTTGACTTACGAGTTTGCAGACGTTATTGCGTTTGGCGCGAACCACAGTGATTTGCAAGAGTCAGTGGAAAAAGCGGCGGCGAATGCCAACATTGAACTAAGCCCTGACCCATGGCCTGAGCAAGCGTTATTCACTCGCTCAGATCACTATGCGTTTGTAAAGCAAGGTGTGCCTTCAGTGTTTATGGTGCCGGGTCTGAAGTCTAAAGATCCTAACGTAGATGGCAGCAAGGTGTTTGGTCAGTTCTTATCTACGCACTACCATAAGCCTAGCGACGACATTAACCAGCCATTCAACTGGAATGCGGCAGAGACTTTCACCAAGGTTAACGCGCAAATTGGTTGGACACTAGCAAACCAAAAGAACAAGCCTAAGTGGAACGACGGCGATTTCTTTGGAAACACGTTTAGCAAGTAAGTCCATATTTATTAAACATTAAAAAGCAGCATTTTTATGCTGCTTTTTTTGTGCCTGTAGCTTACGGACAGTGACTGAAATAATGAATTATGTGCATGTTGGAACGCTGAGGGCTGAGCTCGGCAGCTATTTGATTTCATCACACTTTTCACATTAATTTTGAAAGGTGTCAATGCAATATAGGATGGGAACAAGCAAGAAAAAAGGCGCTTGAAAGCGCCTTAGTCGTAACTTAATTGGGTTCTAAACAAACATTTGCTTGAAAGCAGCCCATTGTTCATTGAACTGCTCAGTTGGCTTACGCGTAAATCCACTGCGGATAAAGCCATTAATACGGCCATCGGTATAGCAAATCATCATGTTGGCGATAATCGCTTCATCTGCAGAAAGGGTTTTACCTTCGCGTAGCTTGCGCTCTCTTAGCACTTGTTTAAGCTGCGTTTCTAAACGCTCGAAAAGCTTTGCTATGCGCGCGCGCAACCGGTCTTGTTCACCCATTAACGCATCACCATTTAATATTCGAGTAATACCCGGGTTCTTCTCAGCAAAGCCCAAAATAAGATGAAGAATAAGCTGACAACGCGTAAGCGAGTCTTTCTCTTCATTCACAATCTTATTGATGCGCGTGAAAAGTGTTTCTTCAATAAACTCGATAAGCCCTTCAAACATTCGCGCTTTACTTGGAAAGTGACGGTAAAGTGCCGCTTCAGACACTCCCACTTTTTCCGCTAATTTAGCAGTAGTGATACGTTGACCTGGGCTGGTTTCTAACATTCCAGCAAGTGCTTGCAGAATTTGAGCTCTGCGATTTGTTTTTTTGACAGCAGGCATGACGAAAGTATTTCCTCCGCTACCGAGTTATAGCAACTCGGGCTCCATGTTAAGTTGGCTTACACCAAAGCGTTTATATTTATCGTTTTTATTATCGACACTTAATAAGCATCTGTTAGTTTTTATTGTTTAAAGCGTAGCGCTCTGCAATAAGTGCAAGTAATTGACCCGCTAACTCGCTTTTACTGGTTGCAGGTAATCGTTTATCACCATCTTGCCATATTACGTGCAGTGCATTTTTATCACTGTTAAACCCCAGACCCTCGGCAGTAATATCGTTAGCCGCAATCATGTCTAGCTTCTTTTTGGCTAGCTTCGAACGCGCATAATCTTCTACATTTTGGCTTTCGGCCGCAAAGCCCACACAAAATGGTCTGTCTTGGCTGGTGGATATGGTTGCTAGAATATCAGGGTTTTTAACAAAAGTAAGTGTTAACTCATCACCGGTTTTCTTAATTTTATTGTCGGCAACGCTCACGGCCTTGTAATCTGCTACAGCAGCCGTACTAATAAATATATCTGTGGAGGCTTTAAGCGTTTGACAAGTATTAAGCATTTCATCTGCGGTAGTGACATTAATACGGTCACAGCGTTCGGGCGTTTCAAGCGACACAGGACCTGCCACTAAGGTTACATTTGCCCCCGCGAGTGCTGCTGCCTGAGCGATGGCAAACCCCATCTTTCCTGAGCTGTGATTTGAAATATATCGTACAGGGTCCAAAGGCTCTCTGGTTGGTCCCGCTGTTATCGTAATATTCTTTCCCGATAACGCCTTTAGCGACGAAGAAAGGGATAAAGCGTCTCTCTCTGCGTCATTTATTACATTGGCAATATCAACAGGCTCAACCATTCGACCTGAACCCACATCGCCACAGGCTTGTTCACCACTTGCCGGGCCAATAAAGGTTACGCCGTGCTCTTTTAAAATATCGATGTTGCGCTTTGTTGCTACCGCTTTCCACATTTGTTGATTCATGGCAGGAGCAATAAAGAGTTTCGCTGTTGTTGCAAGGTACAGTGTAGTCAGCAAGTCATCTGCCATACCGTGAGCAAGCTTAGCAATGGTGTTTGCGGTTGCGGGGGCAACAAGTAGGATATCAGCCCACTTTGCCAATTCAATATGCCCCATTGCGGCTTCAGCAGCAGGATCAAGCAGCTGGCGATGCACTGGATTTCCTGACACAGCCTGAAGTGATAATGAACTAACGAACTCTGCGGCAGAGTCTGTTAGAACCACACGCACGTTTGCGCCTAACGCAGTAAGCTTGCGCACAAGATCAGGTGCTTTATAAGCGGCAATCCCGCCAGTAACACCTAGCAAAATATTTTTATTAGCAATAGACATAGAAGAACACAAAATCTCGAAATTAGCGTTAGCCTACCATGGTGACAAAAAATCGGATAGCTGAACGAAAGTAGGTCTTGTTTCGACAGTGGCATGTAAACAGTGCCTACAGGTGTCAAAAATCAATAATAAACCCGCCTTTTATACAGTCGTTTCTTTGTCACCATTCATCTATAAACAACCTTTTATAGAATAGTCGGGCTAGATGAATGTCGATAAAAGTATGGCCAAAGAATGAAAGGCCAAGAGAAAAATTATTGCAGCACGGGGCTGAAAGCTTAAGTGATGCTGAACTCATCGCTGTCTTGCTGGGAAAAGGTGTGAAAGGAAAAAGCGCTGTGTCTGTTGCACATGAACTTCTCAACGAGCTAGGCTGCTTACGGGGTGTGGTAACAGCAACGAAAGAACGGTTTGCCAAAATAACGGGAGTTGGACCGTGCAAGTATGCGCAGTTTCAGGCGGGCTTTGAAATATTTAAACGCAATTTGGAAATAAAGCTGAAGCGTCAGGACGTTTTTAATAATGTAGATGATACTAAACGTTATCTACAGGCAAAGCTAAGAGACTGTGAACGTGAGAAGTTCGCGCTTTTAATGCTTGATAGCCAACATCAGCTTATTGCTTTTCGCACTATGTTTAACGGTACGATAAACAGTGCAGCGGTCTATCCAAGAGAATTGATCAAACAAGTAATGATCGATAATGCAGCCGCGATCATTTTGGTTCATAATCATCCTTCAGGCGTTGCTGAGCCTAGTCATGCGGATATAAGATTAACCGCAGAGATCAAAAGCGCAATGGCGTCGATCGATGTGCCAGTTTTAGATCATTTTGTGGTTGGTGATAAAGAAACTGTTTCATTCGCACAGCGAGGCTTGTTAAGATAAGAAATCTAAGTCATTTGTCGATTATAATCTAGTCAAATGGTTGAAAATGATTTAGCATAGGATTTAGTGGGTTATTTTATTAAAGGACTGTTATGAAGAAGTCAATCATTGCATTATTTGCAGCTGCAACTATGGTTGCAGGCGTTAACGCACAAGACGGTGAAGGTGGTAGTGGTACTACTGGCATCGGCGGCGTAAGCGGCGGTATGATCGCGTCTGGTGTTGTTGTTGCGGGTATCGTTGCGGGTGTTGTAAACAACAACTCTGCTGATGCACCAGGAAATGGCGGCACTACTCCAGGTCAACCTACTTGTGAAGGTGACGACCAAATCGTTGATGGTGTGTGCGTAGGTACAACCGAAACTGTTACTGTAACTACCTCTGGTTCTGTAACAAAAACCATCACCGTACCTGTTACATTTACTTACGCACCGACCGTACAGTAAATTTAAGAGTATTCGAAAAAGCCGCTTTTTTTAGCGGCTTTTTTTATTTTTATAGCAAAGTTCATTTGTTTTTAGTTTTTGTCGGCGCATTTTAATGAAACTACACACTTTATTTGCCCTTTCGGGTGTTGTTTGCCTTTTTCTTTCCGGATGTTCCACCACGTCACTAGCGTATTACAACACGCTGAAGCTCGCGCTAAAAGATAGAACAGTTAGTTATACCGTTGAAGAGATTGCTGCTAGTAAAGCTGATCTTATGCAAATTAAAGCGGGCGGAAGAGATGCAGCCTCGCTTGCCCTTGCGTATATCGATGGTGAAAAGTACCGGTGGGTATCTGGTGATAAAGTCATCTTCACCATGCACCACGGTATTATCGTTAAAACTGAAGGTTTGGATCACGACCTATACTACACGGGAAATCTTCAGCACAACCCGCTTGCCACCAACAATGTTCTGCCATTCAATTGGAAACGCAAAGTTGATATTGCTTCCATCGGTTACGGTGTGCCGGTTGACTCTTCTTGGCGAATAGAAGGGGAAGAAACTCGCGAATATTTAGGTTTTTCTGTTCCGGTAATTAAGGTTATCGAAACCGTAGAATTTTCTGAGTACACGCCATTTATCGACGTAGGGTTGTCGTGGGAAAACACGTATTTCTTGCACAAATACTCGAAAGAACTTCTGGCCTCAAAGCAGCAGTTCAGCCCTGAAGGAGACGTTTACGATATGGTTTATTTAAGCCGAGTAGTACGTGAGATGAAGACACAAGGAGCAACGCAATAATGAAGTATATCTATACGCTTTTTATTGCCCTAGGCCTTACTGCATCTACCAAGTTATATGCAAATGATAACCTTGTTAGTGTCATGATAAACAAGCAAACCTATCAGTTCGACAGGCCGATACGACTATCAAGCGTACTGTCCATTGTTGCTGATAATGGTGATTGGTACTGGCCTTCAGCTTCAGCTTTTGATTTAGCTAACCCTAAAGCTGAAGAAGAGAAAGAGATAGCGCTATCTCAAATTAGCGGACTGCTCAATCAATTTGATGCCGATTCTGAAACACATAAAGCCCTTCAAAATCTCTATGATCAGGTAAGCTCATGGACGGTGTCTACACGCATAGACATGCCAATTTCCTACAATCGAGCAAGGTTGTTTTTTGAAGACAACCCTATGTTTCAGCCAGGTAAATACTGGATTCGACTAAATGGAAGACCTGACGTTGTGCATTTCTCTGGCGCTGTTGTAAAGCCTGGTGCGTACAAGCATCAAAGCGATACGTCGGTTTATACGGCTGTTCACACGGTGAAAAAAGCGGTTGATGCCGACAGAAGTCATGTCTACGTAATTGATCCAATGGGAAATATTGAAGAAAAGGGTATTGCTTATTGGAATTTAGATTTTGGGCAGCTTATGCCGGGCAGCCAAGTCTATGTTCCTATCTCATCAGAACTCTTTAGCAATAAACTTAAGCAATTAAATGAGCGCGTAGCCGCTTTAGCAGTACATAGGGTTTTACCTCAATGAGTGCGCCACTACTTTCTAAGAAAAAAACACTCGCGCTTGTAATTGGCAGCGCGCTTTCTTCTACCGCTTTTGCTGATACTCAAGTTCGCGTTACTCCCTCGCAGATGGTGCAGGGCGGAAATGGTCTTATTCAAACACCAACGGCTCGTATGCGAGACGAAGGTGGAATGGCCATTAACTATACCGACAACGGCGAATATCGCTTCTGGTCAGTTAACATTCAGCTTTATGATTGGATGGAAGCAACTGCCCGGTATACTGACGTGCGCACAAGACTTTACAGTCAAGTTGAATCATTCAGTGGTGATCAAACGCTGAAAGATAAAGGCTTAGACGTTAAATTCAGATTATGGAAAGAAAGCTACTATTTGCCAGATATCAGTGTCGGCTTCAGAGACTTTGGTGGAACAGGCTTTTTTGAAAGTGAATACGTCAACGCCAGTAAGTCTATCGGTCCATTCGACTTTCACCTTGGCTTAGGCTGGGGATATCTTGGTACAGCCGATGACATCAGCAACCCGTTTTGCGAGCTTAAAGACAGCTTCTGTGAACGCCCAGGGGGCTTCTCTGGCCGCGGTGGTAAGGTAGACTACGACCAGTTTTTTAAAGGAACAACCGCATTTTTCGGTGGTGTGGAATACCAAACACCATGGGAGCCGCTAACGCTAAAGCTTGAGTTCGAAGGGAATGACTATTCTCGTGACAGAGCTGGACAGCTAGAGCAAGATTCTCGCTGGAATGTTGGTGCAGTGTATCGTTATAAAGACTTCGATTTCACGTTGAACTATCAACGAGGTAATACTGTTGGCTTCGGCGTTACGTATCGCTTTAATATGAATACGGCTTCGCAAATAAAGTTCGATGAACCACCTAAGAACCTGATGGGTAGAAAGGTGCCACAAGACGTGAAAGATGTTGATAAATCCCGTCTTTACAATGACCTTTACCGGTCGGGGGGCTTTGTACTGTCTGATGCTGAAATTAAAGAGGACAGCGCTACGTTTTACGGTACACAGGTTGCCTATCGTGACCAGGATGAAGCCATTGAGCGAATTGGTCGCGTGGCGGCCTCAGAGCTTCCAGATTCCGTAAAAACCTATCATGTAGTAGACAATCGCGCAGGTCTTCCTTTAGTAGACACGCAGGTGGATGCCGAGGCCTTTATTGCTGCAGCGCGTTACGAATCTGTTGACGCAGATATCACTGAAACCTACGTCAGAACATCACCCTCAAAAGAAGTGCTCGACGCCTATGATCCTGCCAATACATCTGGCTTCTACTACAGCGCAGATTTCTTCTTTACTCAATCATTCGGTAACCCAGAAGATTTCTATCTGTATCAAACCGGATTATTGCTAAACGGCGGTTATGCTTTTAACGAAAACTTTGCAATCATGAGCAGTGCCAGGGTTACGCTTCTAGATAACTTCGACAAGTTTAACTACTTGGTAGATAACGAAGAAGTGTCGCTACCTCGCGTGCGTACTCGAGTTCGTGAATATGTGTCAGCAAACGATGTATGGCTAGATACAACATTCTTACATTACAAAGACACCATTGCAGAAGACCTCTATGCTCAAGCGTACGCGGGTTATCTAGAAACCATGTTTGCTGGTGTAGGCGGTGAAATACTGTATCGTCCCGTTGATAGTAATCTAGCTTACGGACTTGATATCGCTTACGTAAAACAGCGCGATCCTTACAGTCAAACAGGTCTGGAAGACTACACAGCGGTCACTGGACACGCCAGTGTCTATTGGCAGCCAGAATTCTTAGACGACACGCAAATTACCGTAAGTGCTGGACAATTCTTAGCCAAAGATAAAGGCGTGAATATCGATTATGCGAAGCGTTTCGATAGCGGTATCATTGTTGGTGCATATGCGGCATTCACTGATGTATCGTCAGAAGAATACGGCGAGGGAAGCTTCACCAAAGGCTTCTACATTTCCATACCTACAGATCTGTTCTTGTTAGAACCTACCAAAGGTCGCGGATTATTCCCATGGGTGCCGATTTCTCGTGATGGCGGTCAAATGCTGCGTCGACCCACTCGTTTGATTGACATGACTGAAATAAGGTCACCATTTTTTGATTAAATAGAAATACGCCGCGTTCGCGTGGCGATTATTCTCGTGCGGATATCTTAGATGCTGCAATGTGAATATAAAATTAAAGCGTAGATTGCGTATTTATTCATAGCCTAACCGCTTAGGGAAAAGTACAATACGGACCGTGAAAAATGAGAGCTGGTAGTTTTTCGAGCAAAAAAAAGCCAAAAAGTAACCTTTTTGTACTTTCTTATTGAAATGATCCTGCCTTTGCTGTATAAAATGCGCCCTCTAATTTATAGTAATACGTCATTTGACCCAACCACTGTTTGAGCGCTTGGGATTAACTGACGCGACAGTTATCGTTGTTCTGGAGACAAATACAATGTCAAGAGTATGCCAAGTAACAGGTAAGCGTCCAACGGTTGGTAATAACCGTTCACACGCAAGAAATGCGACTCGTCGTCGCTTTTTGCCAAACCTTCAAACACACCGTTTTTGGGTTGAGAGCGAAAACCGTTTTGTAAAACTACGTTTGTCTGCAAAAGGCATGCGTATCATCGACAAGAAAGGTATTGATTCAGTACTTACTGACATCCGTACCCGTGGTGAGAAAATCTAAGGAAGCCGACAATGCGTGATAAAATTAAACTAGTTTCTTCAGCAGGTACAGGTTTCTTCTACACTACTGATAAAAACAAGCGTAACATGCCTGGCAAAATGGAGATCAAAAAGTATGATCCCGTTGTGCGTAAGCACGTTATGTTCAAAGAGGCCAAAATCAAGTAATTAGCTTGCTTTTGTCTCCACGAAAACCCAGCCCTTGCTGGGTTTTTTGCTTTCTGAAGAAGATATTTCTACTTCATCACGTCACGATCCCACCGGATCCCATATTCGACTGTCCACGATCCCTTGAGTTTGTCTTGCGATCACTGCTTTCTCCCACTTACTTTTTTCCAGCAGGTCCTAGGTTTTCTTTGAATTGAATTAGCTTATATATTGGCTAGGTATTACTATATTCCTAATTTCAGGACTCATATTTAACGGAAAGTCAGGTGGCTAGAATTTCTCAGCGAGCAATGAATAACGTGGTCATTATTGCCATGCTTATCATGATTGCACTGTTCAACTTAGACAGTCTTGTACCTAAGAAGGACGTTGTTCAATCTCGCAGCCTGTTACCTGAAGACGCTTATGTGTTAAAAATAGAGCACGATGGCCATAGCTTAGAGCGAGTTGGGCAGCAGTGGCGCCAGTCAGGTCAAAATACAGTCCTCGCCATCAAGCCGGATGTTCAGTTTTCACATTGGCAACGGGCAAGGCTTGAGCCGGCCACTGACATACCCGAAGCGATTACCAACGTACAGCCTTACATCGTCGTAGTATGGCTCGCAGGCAATAATAACGGCAATGTTTACGCCATCTATCCGAATACATCACCTGTTGTGATCAAATTTGAAAATAATTGGTACACATTAACCAACACCGAACTTGATAATCTTTTACCTTGGATACTGTAAATGCCTGAACTACCAGAAGTTGAAGTAAGCCGTTTGGGCGTTTCTCCACACCTTATTGGCAATACCATTACGCAGGTGGTGGTGCGTGAGCGAAGAATGCGCTGGCCCATTCCACAAGAGGTAGCGAACGTTGAAGGGCAGAGCGTTATTGCTGTAAAACGCCGCGCTAAATATCTACTTATTGAAACAGCCAAAGGCACGTTAATTTTACATTTAGGTATGTCGGGTAAATTACGCGTTATCGATGCATCGACACCAATTATTAAGCATGACCACGTAGACATTGTTTTAAACACCGGTAAGTGCTTACGTTTTAACGACCCAAGGCGCTTTGGTGCAGTGTTATTTCAGGCCCCTGATATGCAAATAGCCATGCTTGATAACTTGGGCCCAGAGCCGCTTACAGACGACTTTGACGATAAGCGCTTATTTAAACTATCGCGCAATCGAAAAGGCCCCGTTAAAAACTTCATTATGGATAACGCCATTGTGGTAGGTGTAGGAAACATCTACGCGAACGAAGCACTGTTTTTAGCTGGTATAGACCCGCGAAGAGCCGCAGGCAACATCAGCGCTGCTCGCTATCAGTCGTTAACTGCAACCATTAAGCAAGTATTGGCCAAAGCCATTGAACAAGGCGGCACAACATTAAAAGACTTTGCGCAGACCGACGGTAAGCCTGGGTATTTTGCACAGCACTTGAATGTGTATGGGAGAAAAGGCGAGCCTTGTGAAGTGTGTGGAAAAGCCATCGAAAGTAAGGTTATTGGGCAGCGAAATACCTTTTTCTGTACTCACTGCCAACGCTAATACACTTACTATTGGTGCTTAATCTTTCTTGCTCAGCCGGTCTTTTAAAGCTTTCTCAACTACTGGGTGGCAAAAGCCACTCACTGCACCGCGGTGAAGAGCGACTTCTTTTACTAGGGTGGACGAGATAAATGAATTCTCCTCAGCAGGAGTAAGAAAGACACTTTCTAGCTTTGGGTTTAAACGGCGATTCATATTTGCGAGTTGAAACTCGTATTCGAAATCAGAAACTGCGCGTAAACCACGAATGAGAATTGTGGCATTTTGTTCGTCAGCAAAATCAGCCAATAAACCAGTAAACCCCACTACTTCAACATTTGGTAAGTCAGCAGTGACTTTTTTTATCATTTCTACGCGCTCTTCTAACGTAAACAGTGGCTTTTTACTTGGGTTAGAAGCAATCGCTACAATCACATGAGAAAATAACTGAGATGCGCGTTCAATAAGGTCGGCATGACCGTTAGTGATCGGGTCGAAAGTACCAGGGTAAAGTGCTCTAGTGTGCATAAAGTCGAATCTTTTCGTTGTAGAGGGTTTATGTGTTCAACGTGGCTAATGTAACACATTATTAGCTTATACCAATCCGCTTACCACATGTGCTTTTATTACTTCACTGCCTCGCGGTAACCATTCATACACGCTGACCAGTCGCTCTCTTGCCAGTGAAAGACAGGGTTCTTCGCTTTCTCTTTATGTAAAGAACGCAGCAGACGGTCTAAATTACCTTGTTTCCAGCTGTTACCTTGACGCTGCTCGCAGCGATCGAAATCAATAAGCCATATTTGCTTATCGCTATCAATCATGATGTTTCGAACGTTGGCATCATGATGGTACACCTGACAATTGTGCATAGCTGCCAGCGCTCGGCCAACCTCATACCACTCATCTTTATCCAGTGGTTTATCGCACAGTGCGTGGTGTAAATCTTTGCTATTTGGAATACTTAAAGTAAATAAATCGCCGCGGTAAATCAGGCCTCGGCGGTGTATACGCGCCGCAACAGGAACAGGCACAAGAAGACCTTGTGCTCGCATATATTCGAGCAGCCTGAACTCTTCAAACGGGCGAGAACGCTCAACACCAATAAACATATATTGGTCGCTCAGTACTTTGCCCACCAAGCCACCACGTTTGAAATGGCGTAAAACCCAGCGCTGACCCTCATGCTCAATGAAAATGGTTGTACCACGTCCCTTGGCTTGACCTGTTATTTTGTCTTGAAGCTGCCAAAAGTCGGGGGTAAACATCTCCGCGTTGGGATGACTGACTAAAGTGTCGTCGAAAATAAAGTGGTGCCCAGCACCTATGTCTCGTCGTATTGTCGCCATGTCGCCCACAACTTATGGTAAATTCTTTATTCTAATGATTTATTTTGGTTTTTCAGCAACGACCGCGTTTCAGAGGTAAAAAAGTCTGTTTACGCGCTCATAGTTTTTACGTACTAAGATTATTTGTTGAAATAATGAATCTAATTCAACGTCTTAAGTATAAAAAACTAAGTCGTTATGCTCATACGCGAGTATCGTTGACCATATTCATCATTTTAGAATGAGCATGTTAAATTGCGGCGGCCCGGAGAGTTCTATCTGAAAAATAAGCATTTATTTGGCGCGAATAGGTAATACTCGAGCAAATAGGCTTCACCTAGCGCATGCCAAAAGATACGAACAATAGGAAAAAATACTGTTGATAGACCAGGGCACCATCACAAGCTAATTGTCGCTTAATTTACTTAATTGTAAGGTAAAACTATCAACTATTATCTACACTTAGCGTTGCGAAGTGTTCCTTTGAAATAACAGGGAGTCGTTACTGAATGAAAAAGCCCGCTTTGCGATGGCTATCCACTGTTCTTGCTCATACTCAATTTAGACTGGTGCTATTACTGAATATTGCACTGTTTTCAGGCGTGCCTGCCGCACACGCAGCAGAACTAAACGTCATGGTTAATGAGAGTGTCATGGTTTCAGAGCTAAACCGCTCTGAGCTTCGTCAGATATTTACCGGCCATCGTCAATATTGGAGCGATGGTACTAAAATCACGGTATTTGTATTGCAGGATAACGATGAGCTCCACAAGCAGTTTTGTCGTGAAGTACTTCAGATGTTCCCTTATCAATTATCTCGCTTATGGGATCAAATCACCTATTCTGGGCAGGGCGTTACACCCGTTAGGGTCACGTCTTACCAAGCGTTGATAGAGGCGTTAGAAAGTACCACAGGCGCTATCGGCTATGTTGAACATACCGAAATTGTGAAATTAAGACGCGTAGAGGTAGGAACAGAATGAATAAATACATCGCTCTCGCGTTTGGCATGATAAGCATGCCTGTCCTTGCTTCACAGGGAGATTTTTCGTGGCACGGTTATGTCTCTCAAGGTGTAACTCAGTCACATGGAAGTAACTTTATAACTGACGATAACGCAATAACAGGTGAGCTCACCGAAGTTGGGCTAAATGGTTACTATCGAATAGCGGAAAACATCTCTGTTGCCGGGCAAATTAATTATTTAGACGGCGGGAATCGTTTTGAGCAGGGCGCTCGTTTAGATTATTTGTTTATTGACTGGAAATTGCCTGACTTGCCCGGTAAATGGCAAGGACAAGTCCACATTGGTCGCTTCAAAAATCGCCACTGGCTGTATTCAGTGACCAGAGATGTGCCACAAACACGTTACACGTCTGTTCTTCCCCAGTCTGTGTACTTTGACGGGTTTCGTGACGTTGCTTTAGGAAGCAACGGTATCCAAACCAGTTTCTCACACTATGGTGCTCAGAATATCTGGGAACTAAACTGGAGTTACGGTCGCTCTAATATTAACGACTCCCAGCGAGATTTTTTACTCGGTGACGAAGCAAAAGGCGACATCAAGCAAGACTTTGTTCATCAAGCCAGCGTATTCTGGCAACCGGCTACCATGACATGGAAACTAGGTGCCAGTTGGTTGAATTCTGATTTCAGATACACACCTTCTCAGGATGACAACCGTGTTGCAGGTAATGCAGACATAGAGCGTATTATGTTGTCTGCGCAATACTTTGCAGAAAACTGGGAAGTGTCGGCTGAGCTAATTCGAGAAGTCCAGGATAGCAAAGGGCTATTCTTCCCTGGTTTTGCCTTTAAACGCACGGGCGAGGGCGGTTTTGTTCAGTTTAGGTATTTGTTTAATAACAATGTAAGTGGTCTTATTGGCTACGACACATACATTAACGACAGGTCAGATCGAGACGGAAGGCAGTTAGAGGCTATGACAGGCGGCGTGATCCCCGCCTACTTTGGCTACCAAGATACATATACCCTAGGCTTGCGTTGGGACATTGCACCGAAGTGGCGACTTCAAGGTGAGTATCATTGGGTTGAAGGTGCGACAAGGGTAGTGAGCTTACTGAACTTAGATGTAGCGTCTCATGCCGATAAGCATTGGGAAATGTGGTCAGTGCAATTGATGTATTGGTTTTAAGGGCATTAGATGAAGGTTCAGGTATCTTTCACCACTAAAACCATCACAATTCTATTGGCTATGGTATTAACTGTGGCTGTGGTTATATCAACGGTTCTTATTCAGGAGTCTGACGCTCGAATTCTGCTCCAGCAACGGGAAAACCAAGTCAGTAATCAACGACGGGTTCAGCTTTTTGAAGACATTCTGCACGGCAGAATGATCACGCTTATTGATATCATCAGCCATAAGAGTGGAGGCAACGCAGATAGCCTTGAATCGCTACAACAAACGCTTAGCGGTCTTAGTGAATACCTGACCCTTAACTTTCAAGTTGAATCGCTGTATTTGTTTGACGAACACGGCGTTGTTGGCAACCCGCTACAGCCAGTAAATAAAACCATTGAAAAGCTAGTGAATACCACTCGGGCGTCGTTTGAAAGCCGCTCACTATTGTCCTGTGACTCGGTATGCACGCACTACATTTCAATTCCAATTATGGCAAACGGTGAAACCTTGCCTGTCATCGTTGTGTCCACGTCGATGAGAGAACTGCTATACCTGTTTAGTCGCGCTACCGATGTGCACAAAGTTGCTGTCGTCCAGCACAAAGAAACCTCATCTGAGTTGTCAGAATTAAGGGTGGCAAGCCAAGTGTCTGCGGCTAATCGACAGTACTTTCAATCTCTATTTGATGCGTTACCCGATAATTGGCGAATTGACGATTTAGTTATTAGAGGCATGAACGTTGCGCTGGAAAATCAGCAGTTGCTGGTTAGTTTATTGCCTTTTAATCACGCATCAGGTGATCATCCTTACTTGCTTATTGTACAAGACGTGTCGGCCATGGTGCGTCAAAACGAACAATACCAGTACATAGTTATTTCTAGCGCTGTTGCGCTATTTTTTATCTTCTCTTCGCTGCTTTACCTTTTTCTAAATCAATACAGAATACGCTTGTTAGATGTAAGCGAACGTTTGCCTATGCTGGCCGAACACAAGTTTAGCGAGTTTTACACCATTGCAGCTAAACGAAGGAAGTCGCCTATTTTCAAATTCACAGATGAATTGGACGTTGTTGAAGACGCGGCAAATAATCTGGCGCGCCAGCTAGAAAGTTTTGACGGACAAATGGCTATTAACACCGCGAAGCTTGAAAAAATGGCGATGTTCGATGTGTTAACCGGACTTCCCAACCGTAATATGCTGACGTTTCAAATAGAAAAGCAGCTAGCTGGTTCAATTCGCGACGATAGGTTAGTGGCACTGATGTTCATGGACCTTGATGACTTTAAAAAGGTTAACGACAGTCACGGTCATGACGTTGGCGATAAACTCTTAAAAGCTGCTGCTATGCGTATTTCTAAGCCGATCAGAGAGTCGGATATTGCATCTCGATTTGGCGGTGATGAGTTTGTTATTTTACTTTCAAATATCGAAAGCAAAAAGCACGTAGATACGGTAGCCAAAAAGCTGATAGAAGAGTTTAAAGAGCCAATCATTGTAGATGGCGTAACCTTTTACGTTTCTATTAGTATCGGTATTGCTATTACCAACCACTCTCGCGCCACGCCAGTAGAACTGCTGCGTCATGCTGATATTGCGATGTACGAAGCCAAAGCCAAAAAAGGGGCGGAATATCGCGTGTATGATGCCACCATGAACCTTAAAGTAATGCAGAAGGTTGAGCTGGAGTCAGAGGCGCGTGAAGCCCTTAGAGACAACCAGTTTAGCTTAGCGCTTCAGCCCCAAATTGAGATGCACACGGGAAGGCTGGTGGGCTTTGAAGCGCTATTGCGTTGGCAACACCCTAAAAAGGGTAATATTTCCCCGGCCGATTTTATACCGCTTCTTGAAAACACGTCATTCATGCTTGAGCTTGATTACTGGGTAATTACGCGCTCAACTTATTTAATCAGAGAGCTTAAAAATAGCGGCTACCCCGACGTGAAGATGGCGATTAATTTGTCAGCGGGTCAGTTCTTAGACCCGAGTTTGCCTGAATTCTTGCAGCAGCAAATTATCAAAAATGACATAGCGCCCGACCAAGTTTGCTTAGAGTTAACCGAAACGGTATTGGTATCAGATATCAAGCGTGCAACTACCATCATGCAAAATATTCGCGACATGGGGTGCATGCTGGCTATCGACGATTTCGGCACGGGCTATTCGTCGTTGAGTTATCTTAAATCGTTACCCGCCGACTACATCAAAATTGACCGCTCGTTTGTGGCAAATATCGCCAGCAGTGCTGATGATAGAAATATTGTTCACTCTACGATTTCTATGGTGCGCAACATGGGAATGCAAGTGGTGGCAGAAGGAATTGAAACCAGTGAACAGTACGAGTTGCTGTGTCATTTCGACTGCAACCTGGGTCAAGGCTACCTTATCAGCAGACCTATTCCTGAGGTTAACATTTGGGACGTGTTAAGCGACAAAGTAGAGTTTGGTTTTTGGAAAGAATCCGCTTAGGGCTACTTTACCGTTTCAAAAGGGGCACGCTTCATCAATGTAGTGTGCTGAATAATTTACAAACTTAGTCGACAAACCCATTAAATACAGCGCAAGGGTGTGTACCCTTTACCGCGCTTTCATTAAACTAACGGTTTTAATATACCTACACTCGGAGAATGGCATGTCTGCGGCATTTATTTCTCATTTGCAATCGCAAATTGAAGCCACGAAAGAAGATGGTTTGTACAAAAAAGAGCGTGTTATCACGTCGCAACAACAAGCGGATATCGGTGTTGCTAACGGCGAGCACGTAATTAACTTTTGTGCCAACAACTACCTTGGTCTTGCAAACAATGAAAGCTTGATTGAAGCAGCAAAGAAAGGCCTGGATAGCCATGGTTTTGGTGTAGCATCTGTACGATTCATTTGCGGTACACAAGACATTCACAAGCAGCTGGAAGCCTCTATCAGCGACTTCCTCGGTACAGAAGACACCATTTTGTACCCATCGTGCTTCGACGCGAACGGCGGTTTATTTGAAACGCTATTAGGCCCTGAAGATGCCATTATTTCTGATGCGTTAAACCACGCCAGTATCATTGACGGTGTGCGCCTGTGTAAAGCTAAGCGTTATCGCTACGCCAATAACGATATAGCAGCATTAGAAGAGCAGTTAAAGCAAGCTGATGCCGATGGCGCACGTTTCAAAATTATTGCCACCGACGGTGTGTTTTCGATGGACGGCGTGATTGCCGACTTAGCCTCTATTTGCGACCTGGCCGACAAGTATGACGCCATGGTAATGGTAGACGATTGTCACGCAACGGGCTTCCTTGGCGAAAACGGCAAAGGCAGCCATGAGTATTGTGGCGTTATGGGTCGTGTAGACATCATCACCGGTACTCTAGGTAAAGCACTAGGCGGCGCGTCTGGCGGTTACACCTCGGGTAAAAAAGAAGTCGTAGAGTGGTTGCGTCAACGCTCGCGTCCTTATCTTTTCTCAAACTCGGTTGCGCCACCTATCGTTTCAGCATCGCTCAAAGTGTTTGAAATGATGAAAGAAGGCGACGAGCTTCGCGCTAATCTATGGCGCAACGCCAATCACTTCCGTACGCGTATGGAAGAAGCGGGCTTCACATTAGCTGGTAAAGATCACGCTATTATTCCTGTTATGCTAGGCGATGCCCGTTTAGCTAGCGAAATGGCAGACAAGATGCTTGAGAAAGGCATCTATGTTATCGGTTTCTCTTACCCTGTTGTGCCGAAAGGTCAGGCCCGTATCCGTACGCAAATGTCAGCAGGTCATAGCCTTGAACATGTTGATAAAGCGGTAGATGCATTTATTGAAGTCGGCCGTGAATTGGGAGTAATTTCATGAAGTCGCTAGTTAAAGCGAAAGCAGAAAAAGGCATTTGGCTACAAGACACGCCAGAGCCTGAAGTAGGACACAATGACCTACTGATTAAAATTCGCAAAACCGCCATTTGCGGCACCGACATGCACATTTACAACTGGGACGAATGGTCACAGAAAACCATTCCGGTACCTATGGTTGTAGGCCACGAGTATGTGGGTGAAGTCGTTGGTATGGGTCAAGAAGTGAAAGGGTTTAAGGTTGGCGACCGTGTTTCGGGCGAAGGCCATATTACCTGTGGCCATTGCCGTAACTGTCGTGCAGGTCGCGTACATTTGTGTCGCAACACTGAAGGCGTAGGCGTAAACCGCCCGGGCGCTTTTGCTGAATACTTGGTAATTCCTGCATTTAACGCGTTTAAAATTCCAGACAACATTAGTGACGACCTTGCGTCTATCTTTGACCCGTTTGGCAACGCTGTTCACACTGCACTAAGTTTCGACTTGGTGGGTGAAGACGTGCTGATAACAGGTGCCGGCCCAATAGGTATTATGGCTGCTGCAGTTGCAAAGCATGTAGGTGCTCGTCATGTCGTGGTTACCGATATTAATCCTTACCGTCTTGAGCTTGCTAAAAAAATGGGTGCAACCCGCGCCGTTGACGTAAGCAAGGAAGACTTGAAAGACGTAATGAACGAACTTGGTATGACAGAGGGCTTCGATGTGGGTCTGGAAATGTCTGGTGTGCCGGTGGCTTTCAGAGACATGCTGAACAAAATGAACCATGGCGGCAAAATTGCCATGCTGGGAATACCTCCACAAGATGTTGCCATCGATTGGAACCAGGTTATTTTCAAAGGCTTGGTGATAAAAGGTATCTACGGCCGTGAAATGTTTGAAACATGGTACAAAATGGCGAGCTTGCTGCAGAGTGGCTTAGATCTATCGCCTATCATCACACACACCTTTTCTATTGATGACTTTCAGAAAGGGTTTGATACCATGGGGTCTGGACACTCAGGTAAAGTTATTCTGGACTGGCAATAATGACAACATTCTCACACATTAGCGTAAACGACGTTGCAAACTTTCAAGGTGACGTAACCATTGTGGATATTCGCGATCCTCAATCGTTTGCTAATGGACACATGCCTAACGCAGCGCAGCTGAACAACGACAACTTTGCAGCGTTTATCGACCAAACGCCCAAAGATATCCCAGTGGTTGTAGTGTGCTACCACGGCGTAAGCAGCCAGCAGGCGGCCCAAGTCATTGCACAGCAAGGCTTTGAAACCGTTTATAGTATGGACGGTGGCTTCGAAGCATGGCGGCTGGCAAATCCGGTAGTCACGGCATAGCGATTTGATAAAGGTGCACAATGTGCACCTTTATTTTTTGCAGCTACTGAAGTATTTCAGTATAAAGAGGTTATATACCGCGCCCTTGGTATATGTCATATCGCATTCATATTCTTCTGCTTCGGGGTAACAACTAGCTTATGGCTCATCCTTTAATTGCGTTCAATCAGCAAAGTCCTGCACATCTTCTCGCCAATTATTTAACCAGTCAGCACATTCAGGCCGCTGTAATACAGCACGATAAAGAGTTCGTGGTGGTATTAGATAATCACGACCATCTCGACCGTGCAAAAATTATTGCGGATGGCTTTTTGGCAAACCCTACCGATCCGAAGTACCAGCAAGCCGCATGGGATAATGGCAAGAACGTACGGCTGGCGCCTTCGGGGAGTGGCTTTTCCGTGGGTAATATCATTGCCGATGCCGTGAAAGCGCCTTTTACCTCGGTGGTATTTATTCTGTGTGTTGCGGTTTATTTACTGTCATTGTTTGGACTGTTTGCCCCTATCGCACAGCATTTATTGATGCAGCCATTTTCCATTTTGTCGCAAAATCACGAATGGTGGCGATTACTAGGCCCTGCGTTCATTCATTTTTCGGCGCTGCACATTATATTTAACCTACTGTGGTGGGGCATGTTGGGAGCTAAAATTGAACGCACCCTTGGCATGAGCATGCTGCTTATTGTGTTCTTAGTGTCGGCCACTATTTCGAACGCCGCACAAGCGCTGTTTAGTGACCCTGTGCAAGGCAACCTGTTCTTGTTTGGCGGCTTGTCTGGTGTGGTGTATGCCGTAATGGGCTTTGTGTGGTGGCTAGGCTGGTTGCGACCAAGTTGGGGCTTGTCGCTGCCAAATTCAATTGTAGGCTTTATGTTGGTGTGGTTGGTACTAGGTTATGCCGATATTTTGTGGGTAAACATGGCAAATGCTGCACATACAGCGGGACTTATTTCTGGATGTTTGCTCGCCGGGGCCTTAAGTCTTGGGTCGGGTAAACGCTAGTGGCGTTTTATGTAGCTAAAAGGCGTACGTTAGCCTTTTAGCCCGTTATCTACTTTTAACCGCCTTGGTATAAGTATTTGGTGAAGATAACGTTCTTCACCACTTCGCCGCCTGTCTCTTGCTTCATGTGCTCTTGCAACGCTTTAAGAATAGCGCGGCGAATGTCTTCACGACCAGTTAGTGATTTAACCTTCTCTGCCGGTTGCTGGCCGAATATTTCAATGGCAGTAGAGCGAAGTAACGGCATATGGTGTTCAGCAATTTCAAGCTGATTAACATCGTGGATCATCAATTCAACTGACACGCGTACATAGCCTAGCTTTTGTGCGCTATCGCTAATGTAGTTGGTAACAATCTCTGGCTCTAAGCCCAAATAAGCATAGTTGGCCTTGTCTTGCGCCACTGCTGTGTTACAACCAAGAACGAAAAAACTAACCGCAAATACGCGTAAAACTAAAGACTTAAGCATAGTGAAGTCCGAAACACCAAAGTAATAAATTCACTTGGTAGTGTAGCAAAACTCTGATTAAACACACTACTGCAAAAGTTTAACCGAATGAAAATAATTGAACATGACGTGTTATCATACTAACAGATTCATTATTCGGGCTTTTCGTGTGAGTTTTAATGCCACTTTTCCAGTGGGTTTGGCGGTTGACTGGCAAGCACCTTCTGGCATCACAATTCCTAATGCACAGCTAAAAAACTGGCTGTTAGACACTGGGTCGTTAACCGAGCGAGTACAGTCTTTAAGCAACCACTTTTCTCTAGAGCTTATTGGCCAGCACGAGCAGATTCCTCACGACAATGAACTGTCGTTGTTACTCGACAACGGTGAAACCCATTATCAAGCGCGAGAAATTCTCCTATGTGGCGATCATAAGCCGTGGGTGTTTGCACGTTCTATCATCCCTCAAGCCTTTGTTGACAGCGAACTTTCAGACCTTGGTCGGGAGCCTTTAGGAAAACGTTTGTTTAACGATAAGCGCTTTACACGCTCAGCGTTTCAACTGTGTACAGTGCCAGCTTCGCAGTTTGGTATTAACAGTAATCAAACCTTGTGGGGCAGGCGCTCGTTGTTTACGTTAGGCAACTACAGCATGATAGTAGCAGAGGTGTTTCTTCCTTCCTCACCGGCGTATAGCCGCTCTGCTAAAAACGAAAAAGAAAGCGAAAAACAATTATGAAGCACAATTGGAACGCCTATGCGCGACTGATGCGCCTTGATAAACCAGTCGGTATTTACTTGCTGCTGTGGCCTACGTTGTGGGCGCTTCTTATGGCTGCACAAGGTTTACCGCCTTTAGGCATTACGCTCATTTTTGTGGCAGGCGTAGTTGTCATGCGCTCAGCCGGGTGTGTGATTAACGATTATGCAGACAGAAAAGTAGACGGTAGCGTAAAGCGCACTGCCCAGCGTCCTCTTGCAACCGGAGAAGTGTCGGCCAAACAAGCACTACAACTTTTTGCTGCGCTTATCGCTTTAGCATTTGTCTTAGTGTTATTTCTCAACTGGCAAACCATAGCGTTGTCGGTGGTAGCCTTACTCCTGGCAGCAAGCTACCCCTTTATGAAGCGTTACACCAATTTACCGCAGGTGGTATTGGGTGCCGCGTTCGGTTGGGCCATTCCTATGGCATTTATGGCTGTGATAGAAACAGTTCCAGCTTACGGCTGGTGGTTGTTTATTGCTAACTTATTATGGACGGTAGCTTACGACACCATGTACGCCATGGTAGACCGCGATGACGACTTACAAATAGGCATTAAGTCTACGGCCATATTGTTTGGAAAAAACGACGTACTCATAGTCATGCTGCTACAGGCCGCTGCCCTTGCCATTTTGTGGTGTATAGGCTGTGCTATTAACGCAACTTGGCCATACTACATAGCCGTGCTGTTTTCGGCTCTGCTATGCGTGCGCCAGTATCAGCTTATTAAACGCCGTCAGCGTGAAGGCTGCTTCACCGCGTTTATTGAAAATCACTATATTGGTTTAGCCATCACGCTAGGAACGGCACTGCATTTTTATTTGGTGTAACAGTAAAAGTAACTAGCCCAATACAAACCATTGTTTATGGTATTCAGCCACAAAAAAAGCGCCATAAAGGCGCTTTTTGAGTTTCTGTAAGCTTTGAACGCCTACTTTTCCGCTAGCTTCACTTCAAGTTCAGCAATGCGGCTTTCCATAGCGTCTAGCTTTTCACGAGTGCGAATAAGCACTTGGCTTTGAATATCGAACTCTTCACGAGTCACTAAATCAAGCTTAGACAGCTGCGACTGCAATACCGCCTTTACTCGACCTTCGGCTTCTTCAGCCATGTTTTTAACGCCAGGTGGAACGGCATCAGCAATTTGTTTCGCTAAATCTTCGAGTTTCTTCGGATCCAACATGGAATTCCCTTATAATGCGCAGCTCAAATTATGAAAGCTATTCTATCGGTATCGACACGACATGCAATGAAAACTGTGTCGCGCCAAAAATGTACGTTGTTCTAGGTATTAAATGAAACTAAATGAAGCTCAAGAGTCTGCCGTAACCTTTGTGTCTGGCCCATGTTTGGTGCTGGCGGGGGCGGGTAGTGGTAAAACGCGCGTAATTACCAATAAGATTGCTCATTTAGTTAGAAACTGCGATATGCCAGCTCGCTACATTGCAGCGGTAACCTTTACCAACAAAGCAGCACGTGAAATGAAAGAACGTGTAGCGCAGACCTTGGGCAAGCCGGAGGCGCGCGGGCTAAAAGTGTCGACCTTCCACACCATGGGCTTAACCATTATTAAAGCGCATGTGAAAGATCTTGGCTTAAAGCCAGGTTTCTCGTTATTCGACGATAAAGACTCGTTCGCGTTGCTTAACGATTTGACATCCGACACCCTCGATGGCGATAAAGATCAGCTTCAGCTTTTACAAAGCTGCATATCGAACTGGAAAAACGATCTTATCTTGCCTGATGCTTTATTAAAATCAGCAACCAGCACGGGCGAGAGAGAGTTTGCAGAAGCCTACAAGCGTTACCAAGACAACCTTAAGGCATATAACGCGCTAGACTTCGACGACCTAATTTTATTACCTACATTGCTTTTAAAAAGTAGCGAAGCAATAAGAGCCAAATGGCAGAGCAAGATTCGCTACTTGCTGGTGGATGAGTACCAAGATACCAATACCAGTCAGTACGAGTTGGTAAAGCTATTAGTAGGTGAGCGTGCGCGCTTTACCGTGGTGGGCGACGATGACCAGTCTATCTATTCATGGCGTGGCGCTAAGCCACAGAATTTGCACCTATTACAGCAAGACTTTCCGCGCTTAAACGTCATTAAGCTACAACAAAATTACCGCTCGTCAGGTCGTATTCTGCATTGCGCGAATATTCTTATTCAGAACAATCCGCATTTGTTCGATAAAACCCTGTTCTCAGAGCTGCAGTACGGCGAGCCGCTAAAAGTGATAGAGGCGAAGAACGAAGAGCATGAAGGTGAGCGCGTGGTGGCCGAACTGCTGGCGCATAAGTTCATGAACCGCACCCAGTTTAAAGATTACGCCATTTTGTATCGCGGGAATCACCAAAGCCGCATTTTTGAAAAGCTGTTAATGAGTAACCGCATTCCGTACAAAATAAGCGGCGGTATGTCGTTCTTTGGTCGTGCCGAAGTGAAGGACATCATGGCGTATTTACGGTTGTTAGTGAACCAGGACGACGATAACGCTTTGCTTCGCATTATTAACACGCCTGGGCGCGGTATAGGCCGCGCTACGCTAGAAAAACTGGGTAACTTTGCAAATAGCTTGGGCGTATCTATGTTCGAAGCGGCGACGCACCCTAACTTAAATAGCGTGTTGCCCGATAAAGCCTTTCATTCGGTTTCTACCTTTGCCCGCTGGATAGTAGAGCTATCGGACAACGCGGAACGGGGCAACACCGCTGACGCAGTGCGCACCATGATCCGCACTATGGGCTACGAAGAATGGCTATATGAAACCAGCGCCAGCCCCAAAGCCGCCGAAATGGCCATGGCCAACGTAAGTACCTTATTCGGTTGGGTTAACGATATGCTGGAAGGCAATGACCTAGACCAACCCATGACCTTAACCGAAGTAGTGAACCGTCTGATATTGCGCGACATGATGGAGCGCGGCGAAGACGACGGGGAAGGGGATCAAGTTCAGTTAATGACGCTGCACGCATCAAAAGGTTTGGAATTTCCTATTGTATTTTTAGTGGGTATGGAAGAAGGCTTATTGCCGCACCAAAGCAGCATTGACGAAGACAACGTAGAAGAAGAGCGCCGACTTGCTTATGTGGGAATTACTCGCGCCCAGCGCGAGCTTATATTCAGCCTTGCTAAAGAGCGTCGACAATTTGGTGAAGTTATCAACCCAGAGCCAAGCCGCTTTCTGTTCGAACTGCCGCCTGACGATGTACAGTGGGAAAATCAAAAGCCGAAGGCGACAAAAGAAGAGCGCCAGCAAAAGGCACAAGTGGGGATTGCTAACCTAAGAGATATCTTAGGTAAAAAATAACCTACTTTTATAATGGGGCGCTAATAGTAAGTGAGTATTTACTTCTAGCTTGCTAGCGACGTCATATCCAGCACTTTGGCGTGCTTCAATACTTTGCCTTGACCATAAATGCATTCAATTTCGTTAAGTGCATCTAGCTGGGCCTGTGAGTCTACGCCTTCAGCAATAACCTGAAACTTCAAATGTTCTGAAATAAGCATGACAGACTGAATAAGCTTTAAGTTTCGTTGAGAGCGAGGCAGTGACTTAACAAAGCGATGATCAATTTTGATGAAGTCGAAGGGGTAGGCAAACAAATAACTCAATGAAGCTAATCCGCTTCCAAAGTTATCCAGCACCAAAGTTACGCCCGCACGTTTTAACTTCTTAATAGCAGGAAGAATGAACTGAGAACGGCGATTTAAGTCGTTTTCATCAAACTCAAATACCAACTGACTGGGCGTTATGCCAGATGTTTCAATCACATTAATCATCTGGTTTACCATAGAAGCCTGTAGCAGATGATTAATCGAAACGTTAACCGCTATTTTATTTATCGGGTCGTCGGTGTTTTTATAATGGTTTAACAGCTCGCAGGCTTTGGTTAGCTGGAACAGGTCTAAATCTAGCGTAAGGCCACTATGTTCTGCCACTTGTCTAAACTGCTCTCTGGCAATCTTGCCGTAGGCAGGGTGCGACCAGCGAATGTACATCTCTTTATACAGCGTGCTGTCGTCATTAAGCTTTATAACGGGCTGTAGGAAGTAATCGAACTCTTCTTCACGCAGTGCACGTCTGAATTCATTTTCAAGCTCAAGCTCTTCAATAAGCCTGTCGCGCATGCTCTTGTCGAACATAACAAAGCGTCCGCGGCCTAGCGTTTTCGCTTGATACATGGCTGCATCGGCATCACGAAGCACTTCATCTGCGGCGCGATAGTAGGTTTCTAAGTGCGCAATACCAATACTTGCACCTGAATACATCTCCCGACCATCAAGCAAGAACGGCTCGGAAATAGATGAAATTATACGGCTAGCCACTTCTTCTACGTCTGCTTCATCTTCAAAGTTATCAAGCAGTACAACAAACTCATCGCCGCCTAAGCGCGCTAACAGGTCGTGACCACGAATACACAGCGCAATACGTCTAGCTACTTCAATTAAGAACTCATCGCCGGCATGATGACCTAGGGTATCGTTAATAACTTTAAAACGGTCTAGGTCGATAAACAGCACCGCAAACATGTTTTCGCTGTAACGCTGCTTACTGGCAATAGCCAGCTCTAGGCGACTAGTGAACATGGCGCGGTTAGGCAAATCAGTTAACGAGTCGTGATGCGCATCGTGAATAAGCTTAAGCTCAATCTCTTTACGCTCTTCAATTTGTTGCTTTAAGAACTTATTAGCACGGTTTAGCTCGGCTGTGCGTTCTTTAACGCGCTCCTCAAGCTCAACGTTATAGCGCTGCATCGACTCGGTATTGCGCTTACGCTCAATGGCTACCGCAATATGGTGCGATACAAAGCGTAAAAGCTCTTGGTCACGAGAATTGTATTTAGCGTGCTTACCGTAGGTTTGTACGGCAATAACACCTGCTATTTCTCCATCTACAACAAGCGGCGAACCTAACCACGAGTTCGCACTGTTTAGCATGGTTTGCGCAACCGACACATCCAAATCGCCAGACTCTGCAAGCTCCAATACTCTGGGCGGGTTGACCAGCTCAGCTTGCCCCGTTCGCAATACGAATTCAGTTAGACCAAGCCCCAAAGGCCTTGAACTTATGTTCTTTTCTTGTGCGTCACTAAAATACGGGAATGCGAGTAGCTCTTTTTCCTTATCAAGAATGGCAATGTAACAGTTAGGTGCGCTAATTAGCCTGGCTAAAATTTCGTGCAGACTGGAATAAAACACATCCATATCGCCTTCAAGGTTAGCCGCCAGTTCAGATATCTCGAATAAAGCCTGCTGTAGCGACTCTACTTTTTGGCGCTCTAATATTTCTTCTTGAAGGTCGTCGTTAATTTTTCGCAGTTGGCGGGTGCGTTCGCGGATGGTGCGTTCAGTGAGCTCACGGTTTTTTACTCTATCAACCGTGGTAACAATGTGTTGAGAAACGAACAGCAGTACTTCTAAATCTTCTTGCGTATAGTGCACACCTTCATCATAAGTTTGCACTACCATGGCACCTATGACTTGGCTTCCCCGTTTAAGGGGCACGCCCAGCAGCTCAAACGGCTGCGAGCCAACTAGCTTTATATCATGCTGAGAGGCAAAGTTTTCTTCGTCGTCACGTTTGTAAAATAGATGATCGCCGGTTTTTAGAATGTAACCGGTCATGCCGTCCATTAACGATTCAGCGGGGAGCTGGCGAACGGTTTGTTCGTCGAATTCGTCAATGAAGTAAGCGAAATCGACAACGTTACTATCGGGTTCGTAAAAGGCGACAAAGAAGTTATCGGCATTCATAAAATCGGCAATGATTTCATGAATAGCGGAATAAAGGCGATTAAGGTGACTTACAGAACTGGCAAGTTCAGAAATGTCGAAAAGCGCCTTCTGAACACGTTCAGCGCGCTTGTACTTGTCAGTGAGTTGCTGAAGCTGCGGTATAAGTTCGCGCAGTTCTTCTTCCGTCAACTCATGTTGCGTCGAATCTTGTGACATTCCGCTCGCCAGTAAAAAAGTAACGTTTCCCCAAAGAGTTAAATTACCCGATTAGAGGGTAAAACGCTACTTTTTCCATCAAGTTGTTACGATTTAGCGGGTATTAGATACCTTCAATCATATACTCGATTGCAGCTTTAATTTCGTCATCAGAACAGTTACCGCATGTACCACGAGGAGGCATAGCGTTAATACCGTTCAATGCGTTTTGCCATACGCCATCAAGACCGCGCTCATCTAGACGCGGTTGCCAGTCTGCTGCAACGTGAACTTTAGGAGCTCCTAAAACGCCTGCTGAGTGACATGCAACACATGCAGAGTTGTAAACGTCTTCACCAGACTTTGCACCGCCAGCTGCGCCAGCACTTCCTTCAGCCGCTGCGCCTGCAACGTGTACCTGACCTACCGGCTTAATGCGATCGGCAATTTCATCGTTACTCATTTCTTGTGCTTGTGCTGCAAAAACAGTTAGCGCAGTAGCAGCAACAGTTAACCAAGTCTTTAATTTCACATCTGTCTCCAGGCAATGATGAATTTGTTTAAAATATAACTGGCCAGATTATAACGGTTAATTGGGGTTGAACAACTATTTGAAGCCAATTACCCATAAAAAGTAAGGATTTTTAACACTTGTTCCAAGCCACCTAAAGAGATTTTAATAAATGAGTTGAAGCTAACCCACCGCGTAAGTATTATTACGCCCCGTTTGCAGCGTACATTTAACTGCGTATTTTTCCTTTGCGAACGTACATAGTTATTACAACCGTAGCACGATCCGCCCTTAGCTCAGCTGGATAGAGCGCGGCCCTCCGGAGGCCGAGGTCAGAGGTTCGAATCCTCTAGGGCGGGCCATTTCCTTTTCTAGTGACCTATGAAGGAATAATCTCCTTCAGCCTTTCTATATCAGAATCGAGCACGCCTACCTTAGACGTGGCTGCAACTCTAACGTCCAATCCAATGCAACATCAAAGTCATTCCAACGCATAGCAAAGTCGTTATACTGTTTTTCACTAGTTCATTTTTAAGCGTATCAACGTGCCTATAATGTCACCTCAGTCTATTCAACGCCCAAGCTTTACTCAGTCACTACTTTGTTTTGGTGTTATTGTCGCACTGATAGCAGGCGGATTATTTGGCCTGGGCATTAGCCTGCATGCATTACTATTTCTGTGTTTGCTATGGGCTGGTATCAATGCCTTTAGCTTGGGTTACAAGTACCTGCAAATCCGCGATTTAATGACCAGCGCATTAACCCGGGCCATGCCTGCAATCTATATTTTTATTCTCATTGGTATGGTTATCGCCAGCTTTATGCAAAGCGGCACTATCTCAACGCTAATTTTTTACGGTTTAAGTTGGCTAAACCCCAGTATCTTCCTTGCGGTGGGATTGATTTTGTGTGCGGTAATGTCGGTAGCTACAGGCACATCGTGGGGTACGGTGGGCACTATGGGTGTAGTGCTGATGGGTATTGGCGCTGCCATGAACATACCACTCCCCATTGTGGCAGGCATGGTGGTATGTGGTGCGACGTTTGGCGATAAAATGTCCCCGGTGTCTGATACCACCAACCTCGCATCCATGAGCGCGGGTACCAATCTGTATCGGCATATGTACGCCATGCTGCTAACTACACTGCCTAGCTTTCTTCTAACTTTTGTCATTTTCTTGGTAATTGGCTTTAGCTACGCAAACCAAAGCTTAAATGTTGACGAAATAATCAAAATAAAAGCTGCACTCGCCAGTCATTATAACCTTGCACCCTATATAACACTGTTGCCGCTGGTGTTGCTTACGGTAATGAGTATCAAGAAAGTGCCGGCTGAAGTAACCATGTCGTGCAGTGTTTTGCTGGCCGTTATCATCGCCATTTTCTATCAAGATACTAATACCATCAGCGTGCTTAACGCATTGTGGGAAAACACCCCTCAAAATACGGGTATCGCAAATTTAGATGCCTTACTAGGACGAGGCGGCATCAGCAGTATGAGCTGGACGTTGCTCCTCGCCTTAATGGCAATCGCATTGGGCGGCATACTGCACGGTGCAGGCTTTCTAGCTGCGTTACTGACAGGCATTATTGAACGGGTAAAACGCACAGCAACCCTAATTGCCGTGACCATTGCGTCTGGTTTTCTAGGCAATGTGGCCATGGGCGAGGCCTATATCTCTATCATTTTGAATTGCCAGCTGTTTAAACCGAAATATGAACAGCAGAACCTTGACCCCGCTGTGCTATCTCGGTCGGTAGAAGAAGGTGCCACTATGACCACAGGCCTTATTCCGTGGACAACGGCTGGTGCGTTTTACTCTGCCACACTGGGCGTTGACGTGCTCGATTACGTGCCCTATGCGTTCTTCAACTATCTAAACGGCGTTGTTGCGGTAACCATGGCCGCATTGGGCATGGGCATGCTAACAACCAAAGCACGAATGAATAAACGCACATCGATTTGAAGCAGCCCAATAGCTAACACAATTCTGATAAACTGTTTTTTAAGATCGCCCGTTTAAAGCCAAACGTATAAGGCATCTATAAAAACAAAACAAAGGATCGTGTATGAGTAGTAATACCCGAGATGCGGCCTCCTCCAAGGCCATTATTAAACAGGAAGGCGCGTTTAGCGTAATCGACAAGCCCACTTTTTTTGGCTCTCTAATTCTTCTTCTCTCTGTCACCATTCCTCTAATTATTTGGCCGGACCAAGGCGCACAGTGGGTGGCAGCTGCAAAAGACTTCGTAACCAGTAAACTTGGTGTTTTATATCTCTTGCTTGGTGTTGGCGCTGGTGGGTTCATGGTTTACATCATGTTCAGCGACATCGGGCAAATAAAACTAGGCGACCCGGAAGAGAAGCCCGAGTTCTCGCCAGTATCATGGGCTGCCATGCTGTTTTGTGCAGGCATTGGCGCGTCTATTTTGTATTGGTCCATGATTGAATGGGTGTACTACTACCAAGCGCCACCGTTTCATATAGAAGGTGAAACTCCAGAAGCCGCAAAATGGGCTGCAGCCTACGGTATCTTTCATTGGGGCCCGCTTGCCTGGGCAATTTACCTCATTCCTGCCGTACCTATTGCGTACTTCTACTATGTGCGCAATCACAGCGTACTTAAAATATCTGAAGCACTCATGCCGGTTATTGGCGAGAAAATGGCTCACGGCTGGCTGGGTAAAATCATCGACATCAGCTTTATCTTCGGAATGTTAGGCGGCGGGGCGACCACGTTAGGTTTGGCTGCGCCTATGATCAACGAAGGGGTGCACGAACTATTCGGCGTACCTAAATCGCTTACCACCCAAGTTCTGGTGCTTGTAACCTGTACAGCTATCTTTGGCTACAGCGCGTATGTAGGTTTAAAGAAGGGCATTAAGCTGCTGTCAGACATTAACTTTTGGCTGGCCATAGGGTTGCTACTATTTATATTTGTTGTGGGGCCTACGTTGTTTATGGCCAATACCGGCCTAGATGCTTTGGGCAGAGTACTTAGCAACATCATTAAAATGGCTACCTGGCTAGAGCCTTTTGCTGAATTTAATGGCTTTCAAAACACGCATTTCCCTCAAGACTGGACCATATTCTATTGGGCATGGTGGCTGGTATTTGCACCGAGCGTAGGGCTTTTTATCGCGCGCATTTCAAGGGGGCGCACCATTCGCACTATGGTCGCGGGCTCCATGTTCTTCGGCACCATGGGCTGCTTTTTGTTCTTCATGGTAATGGGGAATTATGGCTTGTATTTGCAGCTTTCGGGTGAACTAGACGTGGTGAGTATTCTTAACCAAGAAAGCCCTACGGCCGCGATTTTCGCCATGCTACACACGCTGCCATTGGACTACATAGTCATTTTTGTATTCACCTTGTTAGCGCTAATCTTTACCGCAACTACCTTCGACTCCATTTCTTACATTCTGGCAGCTGTAGTGCAAAAAGAAGTAGACGAAGAGCCATTGCGATGGAATCGTTTGTTCTGGGCATTCGCGCTATCGTTTATGCCTATAGTGCTTATGTTTGTAGGTGGGTTAGAAACGCTTCAAACGGCGTCGATAATAGGGGGCGTTCCGCTATTAGCTGTGGCCTTAATGTTATGTATTGCCATAGTGCGGGCGGCCAATTACGACATGCGTTACCAGCCCGATTACTCGGTAAAAGAAATCAATATAGGGGAATTCCCCGACGACGACCCGTGGAGCGAAGAAGGTACATGGGATATTGATGAAGAAGGCGAAGAGAGTGATGGCGAAACACCTATTGCTGCAAAGCCTAAACAAAGACCGCCAAAAGGCCACGTGGAGGGCGACCCGCACAGTAGACCGTCGCGGTTGTAGCTTTTATCGTATCTGAATGAAACAAACGCCGCACAAGGGCGGCGTTTGTATTAGCTGAGCACAATTAGCGTACCCTAAAAAAGAGACTGTGGTACAGTAATGATGGTTTGCACCCTTTCAACTTTACGTATGTAGCAGAATGTCAGTTAAGAATTATCAGAGATTCTATCAGCCACTAAACGCGGTACATTCGGCTGATTTTAATCGCTGCATTTACTGCGGCTGCGAAGCTGCACGGCAAGACTTTATTCCACCCATAAAATTCATTCACGACTGGCAAGACGGACACCTACAGGCCGATTTTATTTCCGTGCCTGCATGCAACGAATGCACTGATCTTTTAAAAAATGAAAACAACGCCACGCTAGAACCCAGAATAACCGTGTTAAAAAAGCGGTTGGCGGAAAAGTACAAAAAGGCAATTCGGGTGTTTAACCACTGGAGTATGGAAGAAATTGAAGAAATGGACGCGGCATTTCAAATAAGCCTAAAAGGCGGCATGCGATTAGGCAAAGAAACCCTTTCCCGCCTTCAATTTGCAGGGTTTGATTATGAAGTGAATGGGAGTATTACGCGGGTGGTAAAACCTCAGCGCGAGGTGTTTAAAGTGTTCGACGAAGAGTTTAGCAGCTTTAGAGAAGCACTAGCCTTTGCCAGCGCTACCTACAAAATAAAGAAAAGCCGACTAAGTCAGCTTTATTTCGATAATGATGAAAGCTTTGACAGGGCGATTGAGGCTTTTCATGGGCTAGTTGAGGGTAACCCATAAAGCATTGATTGGTAGCTTTGCACTCCGGAGTCAGAGGTTCGAACACTATCGAGCCCTCCATTTTTAAGACTTGGCCGTTAATCCCCAAAAGCAAAGTAGTTCAAAGGTCTAGTATGTGTTGAAAGGGCGCAACCATCATTCTTGCCCGTTTTTTAAAAAATACAAATCAGAAAACCCCATTTTTGCAAATTCGGTATCTCTGAAGTTTCTTACGGTTTTTTTGTCTTTACTGATAGCGGCAAGTTGCTGTTCAGTTTGCAGGAACTGGGAAAGGTCTATTCCCTCAGCTTCGGCCACGGCTTCATGCATATTTTGATGGCGGCTGTAAGAAAAGTTTATCTCTTTTGCCACACCTTTAAACTTATAACGTACTTTATGGGCCATGTTCTACTCAAGTTGGTCGATGTAATTCAAAAACTGTTTAAACGCTATTATAAACTCAATTAGCGCTAATAATTAGCGTATTAAAAAAAGCGGGTGGCAAAACCACAGCGTGAGGTGTCCGATGAAGAATTTAGTCGCTTTAAAGAAGCGCGAGCCTTTTGCCAGAGCGACATACCAAATAAAGAAAAGCCGGCTGAGCCAGCTTTATTTCGACAATGATGAAAGCCTTGATAGGGCGATTGAGGGTTAACCCATGAAAAGCTGAGCAATGGCTTTTCACTCCGGAGGCAAAGGTCATAGGTTCAAGTTCAAAGTCGGTTATACTCTCAGTCAACTGAAAACCCCTTCTTTTTGCATTCATATCGCTGCTTTTTAAGGCTTCGCAGTTGTTCCTTCAATTGTTCGCCTTCCCTCATACTGTAACCAGCACGCATCCTGGAGTTAATTGTGTCTATACGCTTTTCTATACCGGAGCATTGGTATTTGGAAGGTATAAATTGAGAGTTGGCAACTGAATTTGTAGCGGCAAGCATAAATAGAGCTAAGGCGATCGTCTTCTTCATTTTCATCCTTGAGAATTTATCTAGCCTCACAATGTTGCTAAGTCAGCTTAGTAAATTGTACTTAAGAGGCTTCGTGGTTACTTTGACATAAACATAGCGTCTGTTAGGCAGTTTAAGGTTGTTTCGGAATTATCAGTGTTTTCGATTAATAACTATGTATAGAAATTCACACCTATTTAGATTGGTAAATTTTTGATTCTTGCGAGGCGTTGTACTGTGATAGTAAATCAAGTTATGTAAAGGTGTTGAAGGGATAGCATGGCAAGCAAAAATGGAATTGGCTCAAAGTTTTTTATAGTCACAAGTGTGCTAACTATTAATAGTTTAGGGGTTTTGTATTTCGCGAGAGACAACTTTGAACTACCTCAGTTTCTTAACATTGCCTTTGAGTTTGTAGAAGCCAAACTTTATGACAAAAGCGATCATAAAAGTCTATTACGTCGTACGCCACATTCTTCCACAGATGTTTCTCAAGCACAGAGGGGCTTAGAAATTGAAACATATTCTGAAGTCAAATCTAAGCTAAGCAATACAGGGTTTGATGAGCATGCAGCTCCACACACTCATAAATGTTTAGACAAGATAAAACCACCCGAGAGAAAGATCATTTATACATGGACAGATGGGAAAGGCGTTAAGCATATAAGTGACTCTCCTAGGAAGCTGAACAGTAATACTTCAGTACAAGTAGCCAAAATAATTAACCCAGAGGCTATTTCGCTTAACTTTCTCTCGCATAATTTACCGTTTGACGTTCAGCGCGCGGTACGAGGAAGAGTACAAGAAGCATTAGATGCTTTTGCGCCAGTTACACCTACAGAATCAATGGTTCCTGTTGTAGCTAACATAAGGAGTTTCAGTGATAAAGGTGAGTATGAAAAATACAGTAAGCGTTTTAATCTTTCTAAATCCACAAGCACAGGCTTTTACTCTTCGGGCAGAAATGAATCTGCCATTTTAATTCGGGACAATAAGGAAACACTCCGAACTATAACGCATGAGGTAATGCATACCATTAATCGATACTGGTATGGCCAAGTGGCGAAATGGTTGAATGAAGGAATGGCGGAATATTCAGAGACCCCGGGAAGTTTGACTAACAGCGCATGGGTTAATCATTTCAAAAGTAATCAGCCGCTAGCATTGACGACACTCTTTGAAGGGACGGAGAGCAGTTGGCGCAAAGATCCGCATCAATTCTATGCTTCTAGTTGGGCTTTCGTTGCTTTTCTAATGAGCGACAACCAAGATTTTATGAGCCGACTTTTGCTGTTAGAAAGCGAAAATGGCTGTGAAGAGATTTCTATGAGCGATATTCAGCGATTATACGGTAGAAATATCGGAGCGCTGAACGGTGATTTTCGACGCTGGTTTAGAATTAAGTTTCAATAAACTATCTTCCAATGTTATCTCCAATCCTCCAACTGCTGCAACGCCTTAATACGGTCACGTTGCAGAGCGAGCGCTTCAAACACGTCATCAAAGTTTGCGTTATTTGGCTTAAGGTTAGGTAGGGCCAAGTTTGCTTGACTGAAAAACTCAGTTTTATTGTTTTGCCAGCCTTGTTTCCACCACGAAATAATTAGGTCGCGAGAGTTGGCAAGCTTCAATCCTGTGGGCAATTTATCGGATTTCCTAGCGTTTATAGTTGATTTAGTGGGTAGTAAATTCCATAGGTCGTTATTGGGCCATCTCGCAAAAGGAAATGCATGATCGATAGCGTAGCCAGAAAGTTTTAGCCGCTTTCCAGACCAGCAGCATGCAACGCCTTCATTAGTAAGTAACTCATTAACCCGTTTTCGAATTTTAGAAGTAGAGCGTTCTGGGTCTTCCCACCGAAGGGCATTAAGATAATCGACTTTAGTAAACGGCCTTTGTTTGTTTAAACCATAACCTGCCATTAAAGACGACCACTCGTTAATCAAAGTCGGCTCTATCCACACGCTAAACTGAGTTAATGAATCCCAAATATGCACGGGCACATAGAACTTTCCTAACGAAGACAAAAACTCGAAGTCTAGTAACAAATCGTTTTTAGGTTTTCGAGTTAGATTAAGCTCTACATGAAAAACACCTATATCAGTGCCAGGCAACGTGGTGTGCTTAGCGGGCATGTTTTTTACAGTAGAAGCGATGTCTTTTAGAGTTCGGTAAATCGCTTGCACCGTTGCACTATCTGAATAGTGCGCACCAATATAAAAATCATTACTAGAAAATGCTGTAATTTGCTGCCAACCGTCAGTTTTAATAAACCCCAACCCTCTACTAGAGTTGCTGCTTTGTTGCATTTCGAACTTATCAATTAACGGTTTATAAAGCTTCAACCAATAAAGAGCTACTAATCCAACAGGCAGAATAACGTGTTCGTTAGTTTGTTCTATAACCGCGCCCGGATGGCCTTCGGCTATTCTGAGTAGTGTCCGTAAAAGTGCAACCTTGTATGTTGAGGATTTACTGTCGTTTATTACGATGTTTCTAATTAAAGGAAATGCGCCTGTACCGTTATCGGGAAGTGTAAGCAAAACCGTTTGCCATTGAACGTCAGCGCGGCCTAGCTCATCGTTTGACTTTTCAGGAGTAAGCAGTCGATAGGAAAGCCCGAATTGACTTGCAAACTTAGCCAGTTCATCTGCTGAAACAGGGTACATAGTGCGTTCGTCAGCGCAACTGCCATGGCGTAAAGATATAACTAGTTTACCGCTGGGTTTCAGTAAAGAGGATAGCTTTCTAAAAGAGCGCTCTCGCTCCGACGGCGTGATATGCATCCAAACTGCACTTAGCAGGATCAGGTCAAACTTTGTTTGTAAGCGAAAAACTTCGGTCAGTTCAGGTAATGAATCGGATAGCCAGTGAATAGGGTTTGCAACAGTATATTCTTGTGCAATTTCTCGAATACCTACAGCTGGTTCCACAGCAACTACACTAAGGCCTTTCGCAGCTAGATAGCGAGCATCCCGACCGGAGCCTGCACCCACATCAAGTACCATTCCTTCTTTAGGTATAGCCTTTAGCCAGTCTTTGTGAACAGTCTCAAAAGGAACACTGTCGTATTGTTTCACTAATGCTGATGCATTGGCCGAGTAGTACGTTATATTAGTCGTCAAACCTTTAACTTATTCGCAAGTCCATTAAGAACCTCTACTTCTAATTCATTTGTATAGCAAACACAAGCTAACCTTTTCAGCTCAAGTGTATTGGAAAGACGACCTTTACCATTTTGTAAAATCTCTTTTTAGAAACTTAAATAGCAATAATTATCATTTAAATTAGCTTTAATTTATCTTATACTCCCCCGCCGTAAAGTTCTTAACCCTTCATAACCAAATAACAGAGAAAACCATGAAACTAAGCAGTTTATTTGCACTAACGCCTATCGCGTTTGCTTTGTCGGTAAATGCGCAAACAACTCAAAGCGATACAGTAGAAGTTAAAGAAGCAGACGTAGAAAAAATTCGTATTGTAGGTGTTCGCCAAAACCGTGTTAGTCGCGGTGCAACTGGCTTAACCATGGAAATCAGTGAAACGCCTCAGTCTATCAGTATTCTTTCTGAAGACCTTATGCAGTCGTTCGGTGCGTTCAACATTAACGACGCACTAAAGCTAGCACCAGGTATCAACGTAGAAGAGTGGGAAACTAACCGTACTAACTACACCGCACGTGGTTTTGAAATTAAAAACACCCAAATTGATGGTGTAGGCCTGCCTAACGACTGGGGTATTGTTACCGGTTCGGTTGAAGCTTACGGCTACGAAGAAATTGAAGTTATTCGTGGTGCGAACGGCCTGCTTACTGGTGTAGGTAACGCGTCAGGCACCATCAACTATGTGCGCAAGCGTCCTACTAACGAAGAAGGCGGCGAAGTGGGTGCAAGCATTGGCTCTTACAACTTCAAGCGCGTTCAAGGCGATTACTCTATGCTGCTTACAGAAGACGGCAGCTGGGCGGCGCGTGTAGTAGGTAGCTTTGAAGATAAAGAGTCTCACCTAGATGGTTTAGAAAACGATCGCGGCTTTGTATACGGCGTTATTGACGGTCAGCTAACGGATAACGCAACGATAACCTTCGGTTTGTCATACCAAGATGCTAATACCGACGGCAACACGTGGGGCGGGCTAGTATTCAACTATACCGACGGTACGCAAGCCGAGTGGGATATTAATGACACCACTACGCAAGAATGGACCAAGTGGGATACTGAAACCACTAACGCCTTTGTTGAGCTAGACTATGAGTTCGACAACGATTGGCAATTGCTACTTAGCTATAACTTCCGTGGTTACGAAGATGAAAGTAAGCTGTTTTATGCTTACGGTGCCATTGATAAAGAGACTGGCCTTGGTTTAGTTGGCTGGCCAGGTCGTTACGATTCTGAAATTGACTCTCACCTGTTAGAAGGCCGTGTATTCGGTGATTTCGAGCTGTTTGGTCGCAGCCATGAAGTTAACTTTGGTGTAAGTCACGCTACTAGCGACGACGTGTCTTTTGTTCATGCGTTTGACTACGCTACTACTCCTGCATACGGCCCAACACCAGCATTCCCTTACGGCTTGGATGCGATTGCTGAGCCAGAGTGGTTAGGTGTGTCTGAGTACTCAAATATTGAGCAAACACTAACGCGTTACTTCGGCTCTGCTCGATTCAGCGTAACAGACGCAATGCACATCATTGCTGGTTTTAACGCGATCGACTTCGAGCGTACGGGCCAAAACGCAGGCGCGGTTATCGATAACTCAGAAAGCGAAGCCAGCCCTTATGTTGGTGCGACTTACGCGGTAACAGAAGATGTTAATGCTTACGTGAGCTACTCTGACGTGTATCAGCCACAAGAACAGTATGACGTAAACGGCCAATACCTTGACCCAACTAAAGGTAAGAACTTTGAAGCGGGCTTCAAGGCACAGTGGTTCGACGACAGACTACTAACAACTTTCGCTTACTTCACCGCTGAACAAGATAACTTGGCAGCATATGCAGGTACTAACCCTGAAACTCTTCAGTACTACTACAAAGGTGTATCAGTAGAGTCTGACGGTTTTGAAATTGAGCTAGCGGGTCAGTTAACTGATGATCTACGCATTAACGCGTCTTACACCAACATTGATGTAGAAGACGAGCAAGGTAACGACGCTAACCTATGGGCACCACGTGATGTAGTGACGTTCCAACTAGGTTACACCGTACCGCAAGCGCCAGAAATTGAAGTAGGTTTTGGCGGTAGATGGCAGTCTGAAATTAGCAACGTAGACTACAATGTTAAGCAGGGCGCTTACTTCTTAGGCAACGTTTATGCTTCACATGCGTTTACAGAAGATTTCACCGTTCGCATGAACATCAACAATATCTTCGACAAGAAGTACATTAACAGTCTACATACGGTTGGTTACTACGGTGCGGGGATCAACGCTCAGTTGAGTGCATCATATACGTTCTAATATGAACCAAAACATGAATAATTAAAATGCGGCTTAGGCCGCATTTTTTGTTTGTGATTCATCACTAATGGAACAGTTTGCTTAGACTCTTAATTTAAATTTTTATTAATTGATTAAAATTAGACCAGTTGCTATTGTTTTAAAACGTTCAGAAGATGGAGTTTCAAATGAATAAACACTTAAACAAAGTGTTCCCAAATGCCGTTAAGTTGTCAGTACTAACGTTAGGTGTTTTTCTTGGCGGCCACCTCGCCGCACATACCGATAAACAAAACTACGAAACAATCGACGTAGTGGGTGAGAAAACTTCTCCCCAACTGAAGCGTGCATTCGACAAGCAGCGTTTCGAGTTCCTAGAGTTGTATAACAGCATTAATGAGGTCGCAAAGTTCGACGTAATCTGTAAATACCACAAGCCAATTGGAAGCCAAATTGCCCGTAAAAATTGCGAACCGCGCTATGTGAAAGACTTTCGTTCAATGATGATGCAAGTCTCGTCGACTAAACCGGGAATCGATTTTAACCGCTTACCCAGTGATGATCATATTCGCTTTCTTACTAACGACACGAGAGAAGAGGCATTCGAGCACGTAGCAGCGTTGATTGCCACACATCCAGAACTATTTGATAGCTTTACTAAACTAGACGCTATTCACCAGCGCATTGAGCAGCGTAAAGAAGAAGTTTACGAAGATTAATTCATGACAATCACAGGAATTAAGATGAACCGTATTCTTAAAAAACATTTCGCACTAAGCGCTGCTTTAGCGCTTTTTTCGCTAACCAGTGGCCACGCAATGGCCCAGTTAGATAAGCAGAAAGTTGAGCGAATCGATGTTGTGGGGCAGAAAACAACGCCTCAACTCGTAACAGCTTTTGAGCAAGAGCGCTTTGCTTTTTTGGAGCTCTACAACGAAATTAACAACGTAGCTAAGTTTGACATGATATGTCATCGCAGTAAGCCCACCGGCAGCCAAATTGTGCGTAAGCATTGCGAGCCTAGGTACTTGAAGTCTTACAGGTCCATGATGATACAAAAAGCCAGCAACACGTCGACTAGCGATAATACGTACATCAACTTTGGTCTATTACCTCATGATGACGACATTAAATTTCTTACCAAAAATACTCGTGAAGAAAATCACGACCATGTTGCAGCATTAATCGCAACACACCCAGAGTTATGGGAAAGCTTCAAAAAGCTTGATGCTATTCACCGTAAAATAAAGCAACGGGAAGAAGGCAACTAGCGCTGTCCAGTTCAGCTGTTTAACCTATAAAAAATGCGGCTTAATGAAGCCGCATTTTTTGTATCAATTATGACTACTGATATTTCTTAAGCTCTAGTCGTGACACCATGCCTTTATGCACTTCGTCAGGGCCATCAGCTAACCGAAGGGCTCTTGCACCAGCGGCAAATCGCGCCAGTGGGAAGTCGCTACACATACCCGCACCGCCGTGAATTTGTAGTGCCATATCCACCACGCTTTGTAGCATATTCGGCACCACCACTTTAATGGCTGAGATTTCGGTCATAGCGTGCTTTACGCCTAAGTTGTCAATTTTCCAAGCGGCGTGGAGCGTGAGCAAACGCGCTTGCTCAATAGCCATGCGAGCATCGGCTACGCGTTCTAAGTTGCCACCTAAGCGTATGATTGGTTTACCAAACGCAACCCGTTCGTGACCGCGTTTAAGTGCAAGCTCTAGCGCTTTTTCTGCCATGCCGATAGCGCGCATGCAGTGGTGAATACGGCCTGGGCCCAAACGCCCTTGTGCAATAGCAAAGCCTTTGCCTAAACCCATAATTAGGTTGTCTTTGCTCACGCGCACATTATCGAAATGCATCTCCCCGTGGCCGTAAGGCGCATCGTAATCGCCGTAGGCATCTAGCATGCGCTTAATGGTAATTCCAGGCGTATCAAGCGGCACTACGACCATACTGTGGCGACTGTGCTTGTCGTTATCGGGGTTAGATAAGCCCATGAATATGGTTATAGCAGCATTAGGATGGCCTAACCCTGTCGACCACCACTTTTTACCGTTAATGACTACGTCATCGCCATCTTCAATAATGGTTGCGGCCATATTGGTGGCGTCAGACGAAGCAACATCAGGCTCTGTCATACCAAACACTGAGCGTATTTCACCTGCTAGCAATGGTTTAAGCCATTTCTCTTTTTGGGCGTCGCTGCCGAAGTGATACAGCACTTCCATATTGCCGGTATCAGGCGCATTACAGTTAAAAATCTCTGGTGCAAAGAGGTATTTTCCCATGCGCTCTGCCATAGGTGCATATTCAAGTGTGGTAAGGCCTTGGCCTAGCTCGGCATCGGGCAAAAACAGGTTGGCTAACCCTGCTTCACGCGCTTTAGCTTTAAGCGCTTCAGTACCAGGGTGCAGCTTCCAGCTTTTCCAGTCGCCGTGATTATTCTCTTTGTGGTGAAAGTCGTAAACTTCATCTTCAATTGGCGCTATATGCTCGGCTATAAAATTATCGAGCTTCTCTAGTAAGGCTTTGGTTTTGTCGTTATGTGAAAAATCCATAGGGCACCTTTTTACATTCGTTGAAATTGTACTAATTAAATATAGAGAGTATTTGCTTCGCATCTCGCACTTGGGTCGCCGCAAGTTAAAATGTAGGGGCTGTCTCTAAAGCGTGCGATAACTGTTCGTTAAACGCATAGTAGAGAAAGTTGTTAAGTGAATGAAATGAAATATAATCCTTAAATGGTGTGAATCTCATTCATGGTGTTGACAATGTTTGAAAATAGACAATTCGAGAAGTTGGATCTAAACCTGCTAAAGGTTTTTGAAGCGCTTTGGCAGCATAGGAATATGACCCGCGTAGCTGAAGCGCTTCACATTACGCCATCGGCCGTTAGCCATGCCATGCGCAGGTTTAGGCATATTTTGGGCGACCCACTTTTTGTTAAAGAAAAACAAAGCATGTTGCCTACTGCGGCCTGCGAACGGTTAGCGCCCGCTATTCTAAAAGCCTTAAGCGATATTCGAAAAGCATTGGGGGAGTTTGCCGACTTCGACCCGTTACACAGCCATCAGCGCTTTGTTATTGCCATGCAAGAGTCTCTTGAATTAGGCGTTTTACCTGTCCTGCTTTCAACCCTTGAAAAACAAGCACCTAATGTCGAAATAGTAAGCACTCGCTTACATCGAGATACAATGCTGGCAGACTTAACAAATCGAAACCTCCACCTTGTTATTGATATTGGTCGCGCTGTTGCTGCGCCCATCTCTCACTCACTATTGCGCCGCGACACCTACAAGGTGCTTATGAATAAGCAAAACCCGTTGGCACAAAATATAGATAAGAAGAAGTATGTGGCGGCACGCCATATAACGGTGTCGAATCGAGCAAAAGGGGCGTCGGTAGAAGAAATTGCGCTGCAGCAACTAGGTATAAGCCGTCCTTCATTATGGCGTTGCCAAAACTATCGCGCCGCGGCAGATGTGGTGGCTAGCACTAACGCTTTGTTAACTTTGCCAGGCTCTGTGGCCGATGCGGTAAGCGATGATAACCTGATTAGCACCAAATTGCCGTATCAGCTACCCGCGTTGGAAACACACCTTTACTGGCATAGCCAGCAGGAAGGTGAGCCCGGGCTAATGTGGTTACGCAATTTAATGCTACACTTGTTCGCTGAATCTGGTCTTACAAGATAGGTTCTGATAGGATTCAGCGCTATAGGCATTATCACGCAGCCCACACTTTGCCAGCGATTAGCGGGGTTTAGTGCTAGCGTGCATGAGTTATGTCAGATAGCACGTGTTCTGGTGAAAAGGAAGCAGTAATGAATATTCACACACTTGCAGGCTACATACAGCATATTTATCTTGTTGAAGACAGCAAGGGGTTGCTATTGCTTGATGGCTGTAGCCGCGCCGATGTAGACAACGTGTGTCGATACATTACGCAAACCTTAGGTCGTCCGTTAAGTGACTTAAAGCTGATTGTGGTTACACATATGCATCCAGATCACGCCGGAGGCGCCATTAAACTGCGTGAACGTACTGGTGCGCAGGTGGCATCTCACCCCAAAGCCATTAATTGGTATGCTGGGTTTGCTGGGCGTACTGCTCACGGCATAGATTTGTTGCTAACCTGGTGGGTGGCCAATCGTATTGGCAAGCCAAGAATGCCCATTTGGTACAACCCAATACTAGCGCCAGACATGACGCTTGCCGACAATCAGTTACTGCCCGGTTTTCCTGACTGGCAGGTTATGTACACGCCGGGTCATACCGACCACGATTTAACGCTTAAGCACATTCCCACGCAGCAGGCTTACATTGCCGATGTATTGGTACAGGTGAAAGGTGAACTAGTACCGCCATATCCGTTATGTCACCCAAACCAATATCGCGAAAGCTTAAAGAAGCTGGCCCAGTCACATATTGATACATTCTTTTGTGCTCACGTTCCGCCCACCAAAAAGTCGGATATCGATTTTGAACACGTTATTGAAAACGCGCCGCGCAAACCTAAGAATCACTGGCACTCCAGTAAAAATCGCATAAAGAAAAAGCTATTCAATAAGACTCGCGAGCATTAGTTTATTAGCCGTCGTTAGCGTTATTTATTTTACGCAGCGTCGTGTTTAGCTGGCACTGCCCTTGCTTTTCCCCCTTAATAACCACATTAATCCTATAGGCATATCTATAATAACGAGAGGGCAATAATGTATCGGCCGCACTCTCTGGATATTATTTTTAAAGGTTTAGGTTTAAGGGAATAGGAACTGCAAAGGCAGAATACAAACAAAATAATGCAAAAAAATATCGCTACGCTTTTTGACAAAACTCGGGCAATGGCGTCGCTAACTGGCGACAAACTTAGCAGTGTGTTTAACAAAGAAACTCACAGATTCACCATTACCGGGCTAAGTCGAAGCGGTAAATCTATGCTGTTCACCAGCCTTATCACTATGCTGAAAAGCCGTAGTGAAGAGGGCTATGCGTGTTTGCCTTTGCTACGTTATTTGCCGCCATCCCAAGTGCTTGATATGCGCATAGAGCCCATTGAAGGCTACAAACCGTTCCCGCATATACAGAACATTGCTGATCTTGAAAACGGCCAATGGCCTAAAGCCACCGAAGAAGCATTCGGTTTTAAGCTGGTGGTGCGTTTAAAAGAAACCGCCTCATTGAAGCGTCATGTACTGCCTCATAGCGATGTGGTGTTTGAGTTTATCGATTACCCTGGAGAATGGGTGACCGACATTCCCATGCTAAGTAAAACCTATGCTCATTGGTCAGACTCTGCGTGGGCTCAGCTTAGCAGTGGGCCGCAGCAGTATTTTGCCAACCAGTGGAAAGCGTTTGTTAATCAGTTTGATTTTGAGCAAGAGCCAACCGAACAACGTATTCAGCTGCTGGTTAATGCCTATCGCGATTATTTAGTAGACGCGAAGGCCAACGGCATATCTCTTCTTCAACCGGGCAGTTTTTTATTGGAATCGAGCGACTTCGATTGGCAGGCCTTTGGTTTTACGCCGCTTCCGTCTAGCATCACCAGCGATGTATCACATCCTTGGTTTAAAATATTCGACAAGCACTTTGCTAAATTCCAAAGTGGGTGGTTAACGCCGCTGAAGCAGTCCATTTTCAAAGAAACCGACAAGCAAATTATTCTTGTCGATTTGTTTGAAGGGCTTAACCACAGCAGACAGCATTTGTATCAGTTAAAGGAAACTCTTAGTCATCTGGCCGACACCTTTGTGTACGGGCAAAGCACGTGGTTTTCACGCAATGTGCTGAAAAAAGAACAAATAGGCAGAGTGGCGTTTGTGGCCACTAAGTCTGATTTAGTGCCTGTAAGTCAGCGCGCTAACTTACTTAATTTACTTACCCAGATAACCGAAGGCGCGAGAGCACGGTTTGACGGTAAACCCATACAATTCGAGCATTTTTTAGTGTCTAGCATGCAAGTAACCGACGAAGGTAGTAATGATGATGCTATTCGTTATAAAGACACTGATGGCCGCTATGTAGAGTCTACGTTCGAACCTATTCCCAGCACTCTGAAAGAGATGGAAGAGGGTAGCCACTTTCCAGTACCTGATGTGAGTGTACCTAGCGATTTTAAGGCGCGTATTTTAGCGGGTAAGGGCGTAGATAGATTGCTTCAGTTTTTACTGGGCAAAGGAGAGTAAGAATGAGCGATAAACCTTATACATTTGACGAAAGCCCAGAAGAAACAAGCCAGTCTACGCTTAGAAGCGATGCAATTTACGGCGGTGTCGGTGAGGAAGAGCAGCATAATGCGGTGACTGGTTATGGTAAACCTAATAATGACCATGAAAGGGATGCGGTAACAAAACCGCAGTACAAAACCAAAGTTAAAACACAAACCTTAGACATAGCGCAGCCTGAAACCAAACTTCCGCAACAAGTTACTGAGGATGTATGGGAAGTGGATACAAAAAAAGGTGGCCTGTCGTTAGGTGCGGCAACATTAGGGTTTGGCGTGGTTTCATTAATTGGGTTTTTCGTATTTGAAGCTTATACCACCCTTGCGGCAAACGTTTCCGAGCACCCCATCGGTACAGGTGTACTAGGCGCGCTATTAGTTGCGTTTGTTAGCTGCTTTAGCTTTTTGAGTTTTAAAGAGTGGAGAGGCTACAAGCAAGTAAATACGGCGATGGAAGATGCAAGCGTTATCCGAGATTTGCTGGCTAGTAATGGGACAGAGCCTTCAGCGCAGAAAGAGAGTTCAGCGAAACAAAATCCATCAGCGGGAATAGAAGCATCGCCACAGAAAATTGATCGCGTGCTAAGCCAGCACGGCAAACGCTTTTCGCGAGGGTCTTACGCGGCGCATTGTTTCGACCGTTATAAGCAGCAGCTTCAAGACGATATGTCAGGCCCAGAACGATTAGGCCTGTACGAAGACACGGTACTAAAACCTGTTCAGGAAAAGGCGCACAAGGTGCTGAATAAAGAGTCGGTGACCGCCGGAAGCCTTGCTTTTATAAGCCCCAATAATCTTATTCAAACTTTTGCTGTGGTATGGATTAGCTTTCGTACCATTCGTCGAATGGCCCGCGTGTATGGGCTAAGGCCAAGTACAGCAGGCAACTGGAAGTTGCTTAAAGTGTTGGCGCAAAACATTGCGGCGCAAGGCGTGTTTGACTTAGCTACCGACGAAGTTGCCAATCAAATTGGTGGCAGCTTGTCGGCGAAGTTTATGGAAAATTCTGCTGAAGCGATTGCTGCAGGTGCGCTCAACGCCCGTTTAGGGCGAGCGTTGATCAAGTTACTTAAATAGCGCGTCTTGCCTGCTTGTTAGGCTGCGCTAGTGATTTTGCGCAGCCTAGTGGCACCAGCCGCGCTCTAGCACGAAACTCTTAGGTTACTGTATCAACGTTATAGCGCCTTTTTAGTGGGCACCACCACGTTAGCAAAGATTAATCCCGCCACTAGTGACATAAAGATAAGAAATACTTCCTGCCCCAAATGGTCGGCCTTCACAAAGTCTTGGCCTGTCATAAACGAGTTCAAGCCAATATAGGTCTTAGACCCCGGCACCAGCACTATAAGTCCGTGCATAGCCACAATGGTCGCGGGTTGGTTAGCAATGCGGGTGAACGCATTCGCAAAAATGCCTAATGCAAACGCACCCACGAACGCGCCCAGCCCAGGGCTCATGTAGTCAGAGCTCCATGCGGTAGCACTGTAGGCAATAAATGCTGCTGCCAATGCCCATGGAATGTGTTTAATACGCGTTCTGAATATCGCAACTAGGGCAATACACAGCAAGAATACCGCTAGCCAAGTAGCCCAGTAAGGCAGCGATTCTGCAGGGGTATACACGTTTTCACCAAATGCACTAAAGCCCACTGACACACCCAAAAAAGCACCGAAATACAGCTTAAACAGCTGCATGATGGCGTCCATAGTACGAGCCGTGCCCGACACCATGTTGCGCGATGAAAGCTCGGCAAGGCCCATTGTCAGCGCTAGTCCGGGTACAAATACAATGACCGATGAAAGCACAACCAGCGGAATGTTAATGCCAGGGTCAACGTATTGACCAATAGCACAGGCAAGAATGCCGCCAACGAACGCGGTGACAGGCTCTAGCATCAAGTTTACGCGTTTAGACTGCTGTGCCCATAAGGTCCAAAGATAAGCCACAATACCCAGAGCACCCGACCAGCCAATTTCACTCCAGCTTGCACCCATTAGCATAGCAAACGCGCCGGTGGCCATAGCGAAGGCAACACCTGTCACCCATTTGCCATAAGGGCTGCCCATGGCATCTATTTCATTTAAGCGCTTGTCAGCTTCACTTAAGGTTAATTTGCCCGACAGCAGTTCGCTGGCCAGTTCATCGGTAAGCGACAACGCGTTCATGTCTAATTCGCCAGGAAGCAAACGCGCAGCATGGTTATATTCGTCTTCGTGACGGTCGCTCCAGATAACAAAAGTCAGTGAAGTTGGCGTTGAAATAAATGAAGCGTGTACGCCTAAATATTTAGCGACTTCACCTAGGTAAGCTTCAAGACGGAACGCAGGGGTACCGTACTTGTGCAGCATTTTGCCTAGCTTCACTATAAATCTACGAATTTGAATAAATTCAACGGTATCCAACGCACTGCCCTTTAGTTTTGATAAATCTAATATGAGATAAATGAGACAAAAAAGCCAGACGCATAGGTAAAGTGTCTGGCTAAAATTTGGGCGGATTGTACGGAGGGTTTTGCACGAAAGCAAAACAAATTTTCTCTTATTTTCCCTTACAAAAACTAATCGATTAATCCATTAAAAGTACGCTCTTTTAGCGCGAGTTTTCAAACGAAAAATACAGATATTCTTGCGCTTAAACACGTTCTGTAAACGGCATCCAGTCTTTCCATACGGGTTCCAGTCCTTTCATTGAAAGTGCGCTCACGACATCTGACACAGATCGGTTATCGTCAATATCGAATTGATTTAGTGCCTTCGATGGGGCGCTGTAACCGCCAGGCTGTGTTTGCGAGGCAGCACTCATAGAGGTTATGCCAAGCGGCATTACGCCATCCCGAAATACTGCCGACTCTCGGGTAGACAGCGAGAGTTCTGCTTGTGGGTTAAAAATGCGGTGGGCGCATATTAGCTGCAGCAGATCTCGCTCGTTAGGGAGTTTACGGTTGGTGAGGGCGTTGCCGCCAGTGCTGTTACCTTCACAGCTACGAAGGCGCGGAAAAGCAATAGATACACGGCTTTGCCAGTAGTGTTGCTGTATTAACTTGCCGTGAAGGGCGGTCATGGCGCTATCAACCCGCCAGTCGCCTAAACCCAGTAGTGCGCCAATGCCTATTTTATCAATGCCGGCTTTCCCTATGCGATCGCTTGCTTCCAAGCGCCATAGGAAGTCCTGCTTTTTACCTCGAGTGTGGTAATTAGCGTAATGCTGCGGTGAGTAGGTTTCTTGATACACTAACACCGCGTCTAAGCCCAGCTGCTTCAAGGTTTCATATTGCTCGCGCTTTAAAGGTTGTACCTCCATCATAAGGTAGCTCACCTTCTCGCGAATGGCGCTTAGTGTTTGCTCAAAATATTCCATCCCCACTTTGGTTTCATGTTCGCCAGTAACCAGTAACACCTGTGAAAAGCCTAAATCTTTGATGGCTTCAATTTCGGTCAACACTTCGCTTATAGACAGGGTTTTGCGCTTTATTCTGTTGCTCATTGTAAAGCCGCAATAGGTACATTCGTTGGCACACAAGTTTGATAAATACAAAGGTACAAACAGCTGCATGGTATTGCCAAAGCGATGGCGAGTCATTGCTTTAGCGCGATAGGCCATGGCTTCTAAGTACTTAGCGCCAGCGGGAGAGATCAGTGCCATGAAGTCGTCTAAAGAAAGTGTATCTTTACCTAGCGCTCGTTCTACGTCGCCCGCTGTTTTACTGTTTATCGACATAGCCACATGCGACAAGTCTTGCTGCATTAATGCCTGCGCTACCTTCATACCGCCGGCTCCAAAAAGGCGGTAAGCGGGCTAGAGGCTTGGGCAAAACTGCTGGTAGCACCAAGTCCAGCTTCAAAGGCCTTTCGCCCCGTTTCTACGGCGCTTGCAAAAGCTGCTGCCATAGCAACTGGGTCCTTAGCCGTGGCGATAGCCGTATTTACCAGTACCGCGTCTACTCCCAGTTCCATGGCCGCCATGGCTTGGCTTGGCTTACCAATGCCTGCATCTACAATGACGGGTATCGACGCTTGCTCAACAATAATTTGCAAAAAGGGTTTGGTTTGTAAGCCCTGATTACTGCCAATAGGCGCGCCCAATGGCATAACGGCAGCGCAGCCTACCTCTTCTAAGCGTTTACATAAAACGGGGTCTGCTCCGCAGTAAGGCAAAACGTGAAACCCTTTTTTAACCAGTGCCTCTGCGGCAAGCAGGGTTTCGATGGGGTCGGGCAACAAGTAGCGTTGGTCTGGATGAATTTCCAGCTTCACCCAAGGGCTACCTAATGCTTCGTAAGCAAGTTCGGCGGCGAATATGGCTTCTTTTGCGTTCTTCGCTCCCGACGTATTCGGCAAAAGAGTAACGCCCAATGCTTTTAATGCCGAAAGCGTTTCATCTTGTGAGCTATGGCTGGCGACACGCTTCATTGCCAAGGTCACCATGCTGCTTTTGGCTGCCTGTACCGCGCTTTTCATGGTGTCTGGGTTACTAAATTTGCCAGTGCCAGTTAACAGGCGGGAAGGGAAGGTGTGATTTGCGAGCGTTAGCATTTTAGCCTCCTGCCACTAGGGTAAATATATCCACGGTATCGTTGTTACTTAGGTAGGTTGTTGGCCATTCATTCTTGCTGATAATGGCGGCATTTTTGGCAACGGCAGTGCCTTCGTCTTTCAATTGTTTAAGGGCAATTAATTCACTAAGTGATATAGGAGAAATCACGCTCATTGGTTGATTGTTCACGTTAATGTTAATTTGGGTCATTGGCATACCTCACAAGAAGAAGACGGGGGAAGCTTGAAACTTTGCAGCGTACCTTGGCCTGCATGCGCGTTTACGTAATGGCCCCATTTAATATCGGCATCGAAGCCTCTTGCCAGAAATAACAAAGCTTGGGTAGCTTGGTGGCACGCTGCCATGCCTACTACTGGGCCTAGTACACCTTTGCTAAAGCAATCCTCGCGTACGGCAACATTATTCACTAAACACTCGTAGCAACCGCAGGTGGCTGAGTTTTGAGGCAAGTTCAGCGCCTGCCAGGTAAGCCCACTGGCTGCGGCAATAAAAAGCGGAATAGAGGCGCGAAGCGAGGCCAGGTTTATCTGTCTTCGTACCGTTACGTTGTCGGTGCAATCCAGCACGCAGGTGGCTGATGCAATCAAGGTTGGTAAGTTGTTACTATCAGCAAATAAGCTTTTAAACTGTATGTTTAAATGCGAGTTCACTTTACGCAGTTCATTGTAAAGCGACTTGGCTTTAAGCTCGCCTAGGTGCATTTCGTTGTAGCTTATCTGGCGCTGCAAATTACTAATGTCGACGGTGTCACCATCTATAAGTGTAATGTTGCCCACGCCTGCGCCTGTTAAATAGCGGGCGGTTAAGCTGCCTAATCCACCTAAGCCAACGATAACAGCGTGTGCACTCGCCAAATTAAGCTGTCCGTCGTGATCAATGCAATCGAGTAAAAGTTGTCTGCTGTAGCGACGTATATCCTGATGCGCTAACTGCTGACCCACTGAGTGACTAAGTGAATGACTAAGCAAACCCAGCCTCCTCAACCAATGCTTGGTAGGCTTTTAGCGGGTGTTCTGCCTGAGTGATTGCACTTACCACAGCAATGCCGCTAACGCCGGTTTTAGCTACATCGCCTATACGCGATAAGTTAATACCACCAATAGCAACGGTGGGAATGCCATCGCAAAGCTGCACATACTTTTCTAAACGTGCTACACCTTGTGGCTTCGAAGGCATGTCTTTGGTATTGGTGGGGAAGATATGACCAAGGGCAATGTAAGACGGGTTTAAAGCGCGAACACGCTGAATTTCAGCGAAGCCGTGCGTTGATATTCCAAGCCGTAAACCCGCATTGCGGATAGCGTTTAGGTCTGCGGTGTCGATATCCTCTTGCCCCAAGTGCACTCCGTAAGCCCCGAGCTCTATGGCCAGCTCCCAATAGTCATTAATGAATAATTGGCAGTCGGTGTGTTTCACCAATTCTATTGCCTCTTTTATTTGCTGACGAATGTCTTCTTGGGAGCCTTGCTTAACCCGCAGCTGCATGATTTTTACCGCCGTTGGCCAGAGGCGTGCTATCCATTGCACGCTATCTACTACAGGATAGATGCCTAAATGAGTATGAGTAAGTGCAGGAAAGTGGCCTTCTTTACAAGACGAGGCTTCAAGAAGGGTATCCTTATCCCGCTCTTTTTCATTGGCAGTGGCGCCACGTTGGTGAAAGGTCACCAGCGGAAAGCTCTCTGGTTTTGTGGGAAAGCCGTTGGTTCGTGCAAAGTAGGCGGTTAATTCGCTACTTATGGCGTTTGCGTTAGCCGCTGCGCTTTGCTTTGGTAGTGTATGGTTGCGAACTTCGCTGACGTAAGCGTTAGCAAGCGTAAGTGCGTCTTCAATGCAGTAGTCGTGCACAATGAATGCCGCTACTGCGCTGGCTAACATGCAGCCTGTACCGCGAAGGTTGCCGTTAGCGTATTTCGGCTGGCTAAAACGAAGAGTGTGAGAGGCACAAACAAAAATATCGCTTACATTTTTTTGCCAGTGGGCGTGACCGCCCTTAACGTAAACGCTCTTTGCGCCTTTACCCCTTAGCCGATTAATTGCATTTAACAAGCTCGCTTCATCAACAACTGGCAAATGGGTGAGCCACGTAAGCTCATCGATATTTGGCGTAACGATATCTACCGTATTCAACAGTTCGTCAACTACGCTTTCGCTTAACTCACTCAGCACACCACCTGACGAAGTAGACAGTACAGGGTCCCATACAACGAAGGGGCGAGGGTTAGATGTTTTTTGAATACGTGCACTTAACAACAGCGCTTGCTCATCATTAGCAATGGCGCCAATTTTAATAGCGCGTGGCGGGGTATCTTCAAACAACACCTGCCACTGCTGATTTAATGCCGACGCGCACATGCTTTCCTTACTAAGCATTATTGAGTTGGACTGCACGGTAAGCTGTGTAGTGAGCACACAAGCGTGGATGCTCAGATCGGCCAATGTAATGGCGTCGCGGGTAACGCCCGCACCACCGCTACAGTCAACGCCTCCCACACACCACACTACAGGAAGTGCAGTGTTGAGGTTGTTGGATGCAGGGCTTATGGACGCTTTCGCCATCATAGTAGCTCTACCTTGCTATCTGCAGTGTGATAAAGCTCTGCGCCAGACTGATTGAATGCCTGGGCCATCTCTTTCATACCTTTTTCTTTCTCAAACTCTTGCTGCTCCGCTTGTTTAGCCACATCGCGCACTTCCTGAGAAATTTTCATGCTGCAAAATTTAGGGCCGCACATAGAGCAGAAATGCGCAACTTTGCCAGACGCCTGCGGCAAGGTTTCATCGTGATAAGCGCGCGCGGTATGTGGGTCGAGAGCTAAATTGAACTGGTCTTCCCACCTGAATTCAAAGCGAGCTTTCGACATGGCGTTGTCGCGAATTTGTGCACCTGGGTGGCCTTTTGCCAAGTCGGCAGCGTGGGCTGCAATTTTGTAGGTGATCAGCCCCTGTTTAACGTCTTCTTTGTTAGGTAGGCCCAAATGCTCTTTAGGTGTTACATAGCACAGCATTGCGCAGCCATACCAACCAATCATGGCGGCACCTATACCTGAAGTGAAGTGATCGTAGCCAGGAGCGATATCGGTGGTGAGGGGGCCAAGGGTATAAAACGGTGCTTCGTGGCAATGCTTAAGCTGCTCTTCCATGTTCGCTTTAATCATATGCATTGGCACATGCCCCGGGCCTTCAATCATTACCTGAACATCGTACTCCCATGCAATTTTCGTCAGCTCTCCAAGGGTACGTAATTCAGAGAATTGCGCGTCGTCGTTAGCGTCAGCTACGCTACCAGGGCGCAGGCCATCACCTAGCGACAGCGCCACATCGTACTTAGCGCAAATTTCGCAAATATCGTGAAAGTGCTCATACAGAAAGCTTTGTTGGTGGTGGCTTAAGCACCACTTTGCCATTATCGAACCGCCGCGCGATACAATGCCGGTTACCCGCTTTGCGGTAAGGTGTACGTACTCAAGCAGCACGCCAGCGTGAATGGTGAAGTAGTCTACGCCTTGTTCAGCTTGCTCAATTAGGGTGTCTTTAAACATCTCCCACGTTAAATCTTCGGCTACACCGTTTACTTTTTCTAGCGCTTGATAGATGGGGACGGTGCCAAGAGGAACAGGACTGTTTCGCAGCAGCCACTCTCGGGTTTCGTGAATGTTTCTGCCGGTAGATAAATCCATGATGGTATCGGCGCCCCAGCGCGTTGACCACACCAGCTTTTCTACCTCTTCTTCAATAGACGAGGTGACTGCTGAATTACCAATGTTTGCGTTAATCTTTACTAGAAAGTTACGCCCTATAATCATTGGTTCCAACTCGGGGTGATTGATGTTGCATGGAATAATGGCGCGGCCTGCGGCCACTTCCTGGCGTACAAATTCAGGCGTGATGGTATCGGGTAAATTCGCACCAAAGTGTTCGCCTTTGTGCTGCTGCGTCAGTTCGGCATCTTTAATGGCCTGGCGACCCATATTCTCGCGAATGGCAATGTATTCCATTTCAGGAGTAATAATGCCCTGTCTTGCGTAGTGAAGCTGGGTTACGTTTTTGCCTGCTTTTGCTTTTAGTGGTTTGCGGCTGCGAATAAAGCGGAAATCTTCGGTAAATATGTCGTTTTCTCGCTCTTTTGCAAAGCTTGACGAAACGCCCTCTAATTCAAGGGTATCGCTACGCTCTTCAATCCACTTTTGGCGAAGCGGAGCTAGGCCTTTGTGCACATCTATGTTTTCTTTTGGGTCGCCGTAGGGGCCTGAAGTGTCGTAAACAGGAATTGGCGGATTTGGCTCTAAAATAGGATTGTCTTCAGTACCACCCACTAAACTGTCGTGTTGGTGAATAAGGCGCATGGCCACACGAATATCGTCACGGCTGCCACACTCGTAGTGGCGTGTTGAATTTGGGTAAGCTTCGCCCGCAAGTTCATTAATGAATTGTTGTGCTTGTTGGCGCTGTTCGCGTCTGTTCGACATAGCATTTTACCTTTTAAGTTTAGGTTCTAAAAATGCTTGTCAGGAGTGAAGGAGAATACAAAGTGTAAGTGTTGAAGGGGATAACCCCGTTACTTTAGCGAGATTGTTGGTAAAGGTTTTGGTGATTACAGCCCTTTACTCTGTTGATGTTGACTTGGGGATAAACTTGAACAGTTTACCTTGAGTGACGAGCAGCACCGTAATGGGTGTGTCTGTATCATCAACAGCAAAACAACTTCGCTTCACAACGCTAAACCACGGTTTAACATTGTGCACATTGTATTTTCTTGTTCCCTTCGCAGGTATTAGCCTGATCAGGTTCTACGGATCCCACTTTCGCGGTCTCAGCTTACTGGGTTACCAGTGAAGCACTCCGACAAGTTGTTTAAGTCAATTCGGGTTGTGGTTGAAACAACCCGAGTTGAGAATTCCTTTTTACTATATCTTCAATTTTACGGGTAATACAAGTACTACCAGAAAGCTAAATGAATATTCATCTAGCTGGCTAGCTGCTGACCTTCCTTGTAAAGCTGAAGTGCAGTGGCTGTGTCGTGCTTGCGTTCGCTAATTGCAGACAGCAGCAATAAGTCTTCTTTGCGCGACTTCATTTTGGTGGCTTTAAGCAGGGCTTTTTCCGCCAACACATCATCGCCTGAGTTAAATGCAACTTGGCCTAGCGTGGAGTATAGCGATACGTTTTCTTCGTCTTGCTTTATCCAGCTTTCAAGCAGTCGTAGTGATGGCGATGCATCAGGAATATTAAGCTGCGTGAACAGCGGAAACAGGGCGCTATTCGGGCCACGTTTTTGCCATTCAACTAGCAAATTCTGTGCGTCGGCATGCATACCTTGGTCAAGTAACTGTTGAATGTAGGCCGCGCGGTAAGCATCGTCGTGACGAAGCTTACGAGGTAGGGTTTCCCAATACGATTTAAGCTCGACAGCGCCTTGTTTGCTGGCAATTTCGGCAAACTTACCTTTGGCGATGCGCTGACTCCACGCAGTGTAGTCTGCTTTGGGCAATGCTTTACGCCAGCCTGACAAATTCTCTTGAAGTACTTGCCATTTACCTAGCTTGGCAAGAATTTGCGCTTTTAACTGCACAACCTGCTTGTTCTCGCGCTCTTGCTCGTCAAGTTCGTTAAGTTTCTCTAGTGCCGCATCGTATTTTTCTTCAGCCATATCAATACGCGCGTGCATGACCGTTGCGGCTACTTTCGCTTTTGGAAAGTCAGTTGCCTGAACAAGGAAATAACGGGCTTTGGCTAAATCGTCGTTGGCAAAAGCAATTTGCGCTGACGCCAAATAGTTAACGCCTTCGAAATCGCCGTTGGTGGTTTTGCTTAGCGCCTTTTGAGCTGTATCAAAATCACCTGCAGCCATTGCGTGTAAGCCGTCGTAAAACGCACGCTTACGTTTGCGCTCACCCAAAGTGCCGAACCATTTATGTGAACCTGTGATCAAGCTTAACGCCCACAATACCAATCGAGATAGTACGTACCAGGCAATGACGGCACCTATCAGTAAGATGCCAAAGCTGATTATATTCATCTCAACGGCAGTATTACCTAAAGAGAACAGAACGTAGCCTTGGTCACCCAACAACATTGGGCCAACAATTAGTGCAGCAACAAATGCGGCTAATACCGCAAGGGCAATAGCTAACCATTTCATAGTGCACTTGCTCCTTGTCCGAACACCTGTTTAACGCGGCTATCCAATAGACGCTCTAGCGGTTTTTGTGACGCTAGCTCAGTTGGGATAGGTCGCGAAATATCGGTAGCAATGAGGTTTTGTAGTGCATCTACAAAACCCGTTACTTGGCTTTTTTCTGTGTCGAACTTTTCAATAATTAACGTTTGAGCGTATTGAAGCGACTGGCTATAAAGCCCTGCATCGCCCTGAAGCGCAGCGGTTTGCGCGTGCATAAGCTGTAGGCGAAGTTGTTCTTTTGCTAAAAACTGCGCTTCCAGTGAAAGCACTGGTTCAACCGGGCCTTCAATGGTTTTTATGGTAAGAAAATCGTTCACCAGTGAACGCCACACTTTTGCAAGGTTCTCCTGCCAGTCGTCAGCTGACTCCGATAAGGTCGTGTCTTCTGCATTGGCGTCTTGTGGTTTTTCAAAGGTATCAAGTGGTAGCTTATCTATTTGCGCTATCATGCCTGTAAGCGCAAGGGCTACGGAGCTTTGTGATACAGGGTTAAGCTGTTGAAGTGTTTGAATGTCTTCAGCAAGGTTTGCGCGAACCGGAAGTACCGATGGGTCGGCCAACGACTTTAAGCGTTTATCTGCGTTAACTAGCAGCAAAATTGCTGTGCGTACGTCGTTTTCTAACCAAAGCTTTCTGCCTGCCATGCGAACTAAGTAATCAGCTTCAGCAATGAGCCAGTCTGCCGGGCGGCGACCTTCCATATTGTTTAGTTGTTCAAGGGTCGATTCAGCTTGCAGCGTCAGCTTTTCGTTTTGCGCTTTTAACTCGGCTACCGTGCTTTCTAACGTCTGGTTGGTACGAGCTACTTTGTCGATAGAGGCAACAAGACCAGCGCGCTCACGCTCAATAGTGTTTAGCTGAGAGGTCGTCGTTTGAAGTGCAGATTCAGAGTCCTTGCTTGCCGACTGTTGCTGCATGTAATACCAGTAACCTGCGCCAGCCATACCAAGCACAATAAGGAAAAGGATGATTACAACAAACCACAGTAGACCATTTCCCGACGATTTCTTTTTAGCAGCACCCGATGGTGTTGATTCACTGTGCGTGGCAGAAGATTCGATAACGTCTTTTTCAGCTTCCACTTTCACGAGTTCCTCTTTTTGTGGGCTACTTTCATTGTTGTTGGCCATTCAATACTCCCAGTTATCCTTTACCCAGGCGATGAGTGCCTGATCGGTGGCTCGCTGACAAACCGCTACCTCTTTAATGCCTTGGCTAGTGAGGGTTTTGGCAATTCGATCGCTCACTGTTAACCATTTAATAGATTTAAGTGCTTGGCCAAATTGCGCAATTAGTTGCAGTGCCATTGCTTCGCTTGTAGCGATAATGCCGCTAACTTCGCCCATTTTCCACCGTTTTGTGTAAATTGGGCTTGTAAGTTGCTCTCTTTTATAAACGCAAAAGCTATTAACTAAAATACCTTTTTCGTCTAATCCTGTGGCTATGGCGTCGCGCCCACCTTCACCCTTAATGATAACGACATGCTGACAGTTTGCCTCATTAAGTTGGTGCATTGCCAGTATACCTTCGGATGTATGGGCTTCGGGGATAGCAACCTGCGCCGATGAAAACGCCTGAAGTCCCGCTTGTAATTTTCGTGCAGTGGCATCGCCCACAGCTATGATCAATGGTAATTCGTTAGCCGTTTCGCGTAAGCCTTCAATAACGGTGTCTACAGCATATACGCTGGTAACAACAATTGCGTTTACTGCATTTGACGCTAAAAATTCTGCAGCAGCTTTTCTTTCAGACGAAATATCAATGATGTTAGACGTGGCAACGCCTACCGCGTCAATTCCGGCTTTTTCAAAGGCAGAAGCACTTGCTTTTAACTTTGGCAGTGGGCGTGTAAACAGCAACATACTATCGAATTTCCATCCTTTTATTTTACTGCGTAAACCTGCACGCATTCGACAAACTATAACTTAGTTATAAAGCGCCTTTAAGATTTCACCGGCACCTTGCTCAAGAAGGGATTCCGCTACTTCAACACCAATATCTGCGGCTTTTTCTCGCGACGCTGTAGCAGAAGCAAAGAGCAGTTCTGAACCATCTGGCTTACCAACCATACCGGTTAGTGTCAGCACATCGCCATCAAGCGTGGCAAAGCTACCAATAGGCACTTGGCAGCCGCCTTCCAATCTCTCGTTCATGGCGCGTTCCGCAGTAACGCGTGTATTAGTGTCTGTATGGTTCAGCGCCTGTAGCAACTTAATTAGCTCTTCATCGTCGTTACGGCACTCAATACCTACGGCACCTTGTCCAACGGCGGGTAGTGAAATATCAGCAGGTAACGGCATGCGAATACGAGATTCCATTTCAAGGCGAATCAGGCCAGCAGAAGCTAAGATAATGGCGTCGTACTCACCTGCGTCTAGCTTGGCTAGACGAGTATTCACGTTTCCGCGCAGGTCCTTGATGATAAGGTCAGGGCGATACTTGCGAATTTGGCACTGTCTGCGAAGGCTGGACGTACCTACTACTGCTCCCTGGGGCAGGGCATCTAAACTGTCGTGGTTATTTGAAACAAAAGCGTCGAACGGGTTTTCTCGCTCACAAATAGCGTGAAGGCCAAAACCTTCAGGAAATTCAACCGGTACGTCTTTCATAGAGTGCACGGCAATATCGGCACGGCCTTCAAGCATGGCAATTTCAAGCTCTTTTATGAAAAGTCCTTTACCACCAATTTTCGCCAGAGGTGTATCTAAAATTTTGTCGCCCTGCGTGCTCATAGGTACAAGCTCAACGGTCATTGACGGATAATGCTCCAACAATTTTGCCTTCACATACTCTGCTTGCCAAAGCGCTAAAGCACTTTTTCTAGTAGCAATTCGAACGGTGCGTGTAGTGTTGAGGTGACTCATGGCTATTCCAAACTATATAAAAAGAAACTAAAACGATGTATCACATAACGTCATACGATATACCCCGTAGTATACGCATTTTCTGTATTAATGTTTGAAATTAGGCGCAGTTTTCTCCTTGGTTATTATTGAACATTCAGTCTATGCTGAAAGGAATAATGGTTAATTAGTTTTAAATGCGGAGATAAGTCTTTTTATGGACAGTTCGTCGTTGCGTCAATTACTTAGAAGTGCACAGCAAGATGAAGCGGAGGCAAAACGAAGGCGCTTAACGCTATATTTCATATCTTATGTTGGTGGCACCATTATGGCGTTTATGGCGTGGATCAACATGGGTACAAACAACCCATTGCTCGTTGGAACGCTGGCGGGGTCAGCCGCTTTTGTGTACGCCAATGTGGCGTTATCCCATATGTTCCCTCGCGTCGATGTCTTCTATTATCTAGCAGGCTTAGTGGTAGCATTTACCATAAACGGCTTGGTTTATACCGGCGGGCTTAATAACACTGGGCTTTATTTTATTTTTCCCTTGCTTTTTATTCAGATAGTTGTTGTGCGTTTCAAGCCCGCCATGGTTTACGTAGCAGTAACCATGGGTATCGCTATTTTTATGCTCTACAATCAAGAAAAAATAGTGGCTGAGTACCCAGCAGAGCATGTTTCCCGCTTCCTAATCGCTACGTTCTGTTTCATTTGCGTCGCTTTTATAGGTGAAAATTTCTGGCATCAAAGCAGAAAAGAAATGCTGCGTGAAAATCTAGAGCGCATGCGGCAGGCTAATACCGATCCGCTTACAAAACTTCCTAACCGGCGGTTTCTTGAAGCTGTTTTTTTTGAACGCGCAATGCAAGATCCCGGAGCTCATTTCCCTTTAAGTGCGGTGGTGGTAGATATTGACCATTTCAAAACAATCAACGATACCTATGGCCACGATATTGGTGACGAAGTGCTTATACATATCACTCGCCTAATGAAAGAAGCAGTAAGAACTACTGACGTGGTGGCAAGAACCGGTGGTGAAGAGTTTTTGGTCTTATTCCCTCATGCGACGTTGAGCCAAGCGGTAAAATTAGCAGAAAAAATGAGGAAGGTGATTGAAGCTAATCCGTTTGTAGAGGGTGATGTTAATCACTCGATAACCGCAAGCTTTGGTGTAGCCACAGCGCTTACTGATACAAACTTGCACGCTTGTTTGAAGCAGGCCGATGACAACCTTTACAAAGCTAAAAATGCGGGGCGCAACAGAGTCGTCGAATAGTTTTGGAATAAACGTGAAATAAAGAAGAGACGGAAGGCGCGACTTTTTAATCGACAGACGTGTACCCACTCACGCTAAGAAGAAAGCTGGCTTTTGTTGCTTCACCAGCTTTTTCTTTTGTTTAAATACCAGAGGCTGTTGATCTTTATTATATGAACGTAATTTGCAGCAAGGGCCAACAGGCTCTTAAGGCATTACCCTAGAACTTTTTGAAGCCAAGCACTTATGTCGTTAAGCTCTTGCATACAAACATTGTGCTGCATGGTGTAAGTCTGCCACGTGGCATTAAAGCCACTTTCGCTCAGCGTTTTGAACGCAGCATTGCCCATAAATACCGGCACCACTTCGTCTTGCTCACCATGTGCCATCATAATTGGCGTTTCGCGGTTTGTGTCTTTTGCTTCGCTTTCAAGAAGTGATGGCTCGCACATGTAGGTAGATAGAGCGATAACACCTGCAAATTTGTTGGCATATCTAGGTGCCAAGTGCAGAGCAATAACACCGCCTTGAGAAAATCCTGCAAGTACAATACGTTCGCTAGGAATGCCACTTTCAATTTGTGCTTCGATAAGCGCTTCTACCTGAGCAGCCGACTCTTTTACACCTTCTAAGTCCGCACGGCTTTCAAAATCTAACGATTTGATATCGTACCAAGCGCGCATTCTCATGCCGCCATTGATAGTCACAGGGCGTTCTGGAGCGTGAGGAAAGATAAATTTAACCGCCATTGATTCGGGTAGTTTTAGCTCGGGCACAATAGGCGCAAAACCATGGCCTGAATCGCCAAGACCGTGAAGCCAGATAACACAGGCATCAGGCGTAGTGGATGGGTTTATCTCTACGCACGGCAGAAGTTGCTGAGTCATGCTTTATTTCCTAGTTTTGGGGTCAGAGTACATTTAGGGCCAGAAAAAGTACTCTGACCCCATTAATTTTTGCTGTGGTAACCCATCGGCATAAGCTTGATAGAATGAACCAAGTTTTCACTATGCAATGAAAGGTACGGCACAACCGCTTAATATGCTATCATTGCCACTTGAAATCACCACATTTTGAAAGAATTTTAATACCCTATGGCTTCACTACTCGGCAACTTATTCATTCTTGCAGCTCCTTCTGGAGCAGGAAAATCAAGCCTTATTAAGGCGCTAATGGAAAAGTATGAAAGCAATACAGCTACGCCAATGCAGGTGTCTGTATCTCATACAACACGTCAACCTCGTCCGGGTGAAGTCGACGGCGTGCACTACCATTTTGTGAGCCGAGAGCAGTTTGAAGCGCTGATTGAACAGGGTGTGTTTTTTGAATACGCAGAAGTATTTGGCAATTATTACGGCACATCCCGCGTGACAATTGAACAAACTTTGCACCGTGGCATTGACGTATTTTTAGATATCGATTGGCAGGGCGCGCGCCAAGTCAAAAAGCTTATGCCAGACACATGCGGTATTTTCATTCTTCCGCCTTCACTCGACGTGCTAGAGCAGCGTTTAAATAATCGCGGTCAAGACAGTGAAGAAGTCATTGCAGGGCGTATGGCGCAAGCCGTAGCTGAAATGTCTCATTTCAATGAATTCGATAGTGTAATTATCAACGACGACTTTGCGACTGCGTTAAACGATTTGGAAGCCATCGTTACAGCACAGCGACTTCGCACGGGAAAACAACAAATGCGCCATCAAGTGCTATTGGACGAACTGCTCGGTAGCGCGTAAGCTTAACTTAACAATACGTGTTTTGTTTTAGCATCGAACGATCGCTGCATAAATTGCATGATCTGACTGCTTCAAATTCAAACAAAACGCTAGGATCGCGCTACGTATCTGTGTATACTACGCGGCCGTTTTTTGAATAACTTGCTCAACCTAATTTTCGGAGAAATACATGGCTCGCGTAACTGTAGAAGATGCCGTAGATAAAATTGGTAACCGCTTTGACCTAGTGCTTGTTGCTGCACGCCGTGCACGTCAAATTGCCACTGAAGGCAAAGATCCTATGGTTGACGTTCAAAACGATAAGCCAACTGTTACAGCACTTCGTGAAATTGAAGAAGGTTTGGTAACGGCTGCTACGCTTGAACAAGCAGAACTTCAAGCTCAAGAGCAGCAAGAACATGCTGAATTTGCATCAGTAGCAAACATCCTATCTGATCAATAAAACCTCTTTTTAACGGTTTTATCGGTATTTTAGCGCCAGTGCTTTGAAAAAAGCACTGGCGCTTTACTTTTGGCGTATTGGCTTCTTGCACAATTAAACGTATTCTTAGGGTTGTAACGTTAGATAAGGGTCACGCTTCACTGTGTATTTGTTTGAAGGTTTAAAGCAGAAAGTTTTAGAGTACTTACCAGCCGACCGCGTTCAGTTGGTACAAGAATCTTTTGTGCTTGCGCAAGAAGCGCATGACGGACAAATGCGTTCAAGCGGCGATCCGTACATTACTCACCCAGTTGCCGTCGCCGGTATTTTGGCTGACATGCACCTTGATCACGAAACGATCATGGCGGCACTCCTTCACGACGTTATTGAAGATACCCATTACAGCAAAGAAGACTTAGCCGACGCTTTTGGCGATACCGTTGCTGAACTGGTAGAAGGGGTAAGTAAGCTAGATAAACTCGCGTTTAGCACTAAACAGGAAGCGCAGGCGGAGAACTTCCGTAAAATGATGATGGCCATGGTGCAAGACATCAGGGTTATTCTTATCAAGCTTGCTGATCGCACGCACAACATGCGCACGCTCGGGTCATTACGACCAGACAAGCGCCGCCGCATTGCGCTAGAAACGCTAGAAATCTACGCGCCAATCGCCCACCGCTTGGGTATTCACGACATTAAAAATGAGCTTGAAGATTTAGGTTTTCAGGCCATGTATCCTATGCGCCATCGCGCACTAAAGTCTGCTGTGCGCCAGGCCCGCGGTAATCGTAAAGAGATTATCGAAAACATTCGCGAAGAGCTGAACACTCGTTTAGACGCCTACCAAATTGAGTCGAATGTATTGGGTCGCGAAAAACACTTGTATTCCATTTACCGCAAAATGAAAAACAAAGAACTGATGTTCAATGAGGTAATGGATATTTATGCGTTTCGTATCGTTGTTCAATCGGTAGATAACTGTTATCGCGCCCTCGGTGCTATGCATGGGCTGTACAAGCCTATTGAAAACCGTTTTAAAGATTATATCGCCATCCCTCGAACCAACGGCTATCAGTCGTTGCATACGTCATTAATTGGCCCGCACGGCATTCCTGTGGAAATTCAAATTCGAACCCAGGAAATGGACCAAATGGCAGACAAAGGGGTGGCGGCGCACTGGCTTTACAAAGAGCCTGGTGATAATGGCACCACCGCACAGCTTCGAGCGCGCAAGTGGATGCAAAGCCTGCTCGAGCTTCAGCAGTCGGCCAGCTCATCCTTTGAATTCATCGAATCGGTAAAAACCGATCTGTTCCCTGATGAAATTTACGTATTTACACCAGACGGACGTATTATCGAGTTGCCAATGGGCGCAACCGCCGTTGACTTCGCTTATGCCGTGCATTCTGATGTGGGCAATACCTGCGTAGGTGTGCGCGTAGAGCGCAGAAACTTTAGCTTAAGTAAACCGCTCGAAAACGGTCAAACCGTGGAAATTATTACCTCGCCGAAAGCGAAGCCAAATGCAAATTGGCTAAACTTTGTGGTGAGCGCTCGCGCGCGAACGCGTATTCGTCAGTATCTGCGTAAACAGCATTCTCAAGAAGCGGTGAACATGGGTAACCGTCTACTTCGTCATGCGTTAGGCAGCGTTAAACTAGACGATATTCCAAACGAAGATATCGAACGTGTGGTGGCCGAAACTAAGCATGCTAATTTTGACGATTTGCTAGTAGATATCGGCCTTGGTAACGAGCTAAGCGCAATTGTAGCGCGCCGTTTATTGGGTGAAAGCACAACAGATTTATCAGATAAGAAAGGTAATGTGGCTATTCGCGGCACAGAAGGCCTGCTTGTTCACTATTCTCGTTGTTGCCATCCTATTCCAGACGATGAAATTGTTGCGGTTTTAAGCCCAGGTCGCGGCATGACTATTCACCAAATTGGGTGTAATAATATTCGCAAGCTAACACGCGAAGAACCTCAGCGCGTACTGCCCATGCAGTGGGACGACAACCCGCAAGGTGAATTTAAAGCCTCACTGCGTATAGAGTTGTTTAACCATCAGGGCACACTGGCAACTTTAACAAACACCATTTCAGGGTGCGATTCCAATATCATTGGTCTGCAAACTGAAGAGAAAGAGAGTAATATCTACTTTATTGACCTTGAACTTACCACGCACAACCGTGTGCACCTGGCTCGCGTAATGAAGAAAATACGTACCATGCCGGAAGTTCAAAGAGTGTCTCGTCATAGTCAATCACGACACTAATTACTACACTATTTAGGAACTACTATGTCTAAGTCTATTATTCAGACCGATAAGGCACCTGCTGCTATTGGTACTTACAGCCAAGCGGTTAAAGCAGGTACTACCGTTTATCTTTCAGGTCAAATTCCTCTTGTTGCTGAAACTATGGAAATGGTTTCTGACGACTTTGAAGCGCAAGCTATACAAGTTTTTGAGAACATTAAAGCGGTGTGTGACGCGGCAGGCGGCACCACAAACGATTTAGTGAAAGTGAACATCTTCCTTATCGACCTAGGTCACTTTGCAACGGTTAATGAAATCATGAGCCGTTACTTCACCAAGCCTTACCCAGCACGCGCAGCCGTTCAGGTGTCTGCATTGCCTAAAGGTGCACAAATTGAAATTGATGGTGTAATGGAACTGCCGGAGTAAGCCATGTCACCTGAGCGTTACCAGCGCATAAGACAAGTGCTGGAAAGAAGGCAAACTGATCTTACGGTTTGCCTTGAAAATGTACACAAGCCGCATAATGTATCTGCAGTAGTGAGAACCTGTGATGCAGTGGGTATTCATCGCGTTCACACCGTGTGGGAAAAGAAATACCAGTTTCGTCGCGGCACCGCTATGGGCAGCCAACAATGGGTGCGTCAAACCAATCACGATAATATCAACGACGCGATGGCTGAATTAAAAGGCCAAGGTATGCAGGTGCTGGTAACCCACTTATCTGATACCGCTGTCGATTTTCGTGATATTGACTACACCAAGCCTACGGCTATTTTGTTTGGTCAGGAAAAGTATGGTGCTTCTGATGAGGCGAAAGCCATTGCCGATCAAGACATTGTTATTCCTATGATGGGCATGGTGCAGTCGTTGAACGTATCGGTGGCCGCAGCGCTAGTGCTTTATGAAGCCCAGCGCCAACGTACTATTGCAGGTATGTATAACACTCAGCAGTTACCAGAAGAAGAGTGCCAAGCATTGGCCTTTCAAAATGGGTACCCGCGTTTGTATAAACTCTGCCAACGCAAAGGTTTGCCTTTGCCTGCTATTAACGCCATTGGTGAAGTGGATGCCGACGATAGCTGGTGGAAAGAAATGCAGATCACAAAAGCAGAAGCAAACGCGCTAGAGGCCGACTAGGGCCTAACCTATTGGTTGCACTTTTAGTTTTGCTCTTACTTGTATAGGGGCCAGTGTAAAAAACTGGCCTAAAGCGTACTCGCCAACCCCTCAACAATCCTTTACACTTCTTTTCCTATAACACGTTGAATAACACCAGCTTGTGCCAATTCAAAGGTTAAATAGTTAATGTTCCAAAAGAAGGATATCGCTTGATGCAAGCACTTGCCACTACACCCATTACTGCGCTTAAAGGCGTAGGCGCAAAGGTGGCAGAAAAGCTTAACAAAATAGGTTTGTTTACCCTTCAAGATATTCTGTTTCATCTTCCTCACCGCTACGAAGACAGAACCCGTATTTATGGCGTGGCAGAGTGCCGCCCGTTTACCCATGTAAGCGTGCAGGGCGAGGTTATGAGCGCCGACATTCAGTACGGCAAAAAACGCATGCTAGTGGTAAAGCTTAGCGACGGTACGGGTACTATAACCTTACGTTTTTTCCACTTTGGTGCCGTGCAGCGGTCTATTATGACGCCGGGAAACACGGTGCGCTGTTTTGGAGAAGTGCGTACTGGCAAGTGGGGCATTGAAATGATGCACCCCGAATTTAAATTAGTGGATGAAGACGCGCCACCATCAGAAGAATCACTAACGCCAGTTTACCCCACCACAGACGGTGTTAAGCAGTTAACCCTTCGTAATTTAACCGACCAGGCCTTAAAACTTCTAGATAAAGGCGCGCTGGCCGACCTACTGCCCGACGGCATTTACGATGACCAAATTAGCCTTAATGAGGCGCTTCATTTGGTGCATCGCCCGCCACCAGATGTAGACGTACACGAAATGGAAGAGGGGCTGCACCCTGCTCAGTATCGGTTAATTTTGGAAGAGTTATTGTCACACCACCTAAGTGTGTTGAAAGTACGCAAGCTATCTGACGCCCAGCCCGGTATCCCTATTAAGGTGAATCAGCCGCTTATCGATAAAATGCTCGCTCAACTGCCATTCTCACCAACGGGGGCACAGGCTCGGGTAGTGGAAGATATTCAAAAAGATATGCAGCATGCGCGGCCTATGATGCGCCTTGTACAAGGCGATGTAGGGTCGGGCAAAACCTTAGTTGCGGCACTGGCCGCGCTATCAGCCATTGGTGCAGGGCACCAGGTAGCGTTAATGGCACCTACTGAGCTGTTGGCAGAACAGCATGCCAATAACTTTCGTGGCTGGCTAGAACCTTTAGGTATTGAAGTAGGCTGGCTTGCCGGCAAGCTGAAAGGCAAAGCCCGCAATGAAGTATTAGCCCGCTTAGAAGCTGGCGATATTCAAATGCTGGTGGGTACTCACGCCATCTTTCAAGAGAGCGTGAACTACCAGCAGCTAGCGCTGGTTATTGTAGATGAACAACACCGCTTTGGTGTACATCAACGTTTGGCTCTGCGCGATAAAGGCGAGCAGCAAGGTCGCTACCCTCATCAGCTAATTATGACGGCGACGCCTATTCCAAGAACGTTGGCCATGACAGCTTATGCCGATTTAGACACCTCGGTTATTGATGAGTTGCCACCAGGCAGAACGCCAGTGCAAACCGTGGTATTACCCGATACACGCCGCGCCGATGTAATTGAGCGCGTACGTCGGGCCTGTAAAGAAAACGGCCGCCAAGCCTATTGGGTGTGTACGCTTATTGATGAATCGGAAGTGTTGGAGTGTCAGGCAGCAGAAGACGCTGCGGTTACCCTTCGTACCGCGCTGCCAGACTTACACGTTGGTTTGGTACACGGGCGTTTAAAGCCTGCTGAAAAAGCGCAGGTTATGGCCGACTTTAAAGACGGAAAGCTGGATTTATTGGTAGCGACTACCGTTATTGAAGTAGGCGTAGATGTGCCTAATGCCAGCATCATGATCATTGAAAACCCTGAACGATTGGGTTTAGCGCAGCTTCACCAGCTTAGAGGCCGGGTAGGGCGTGGTGCGGTAGAAAGTCAGTGTGTACTTATGTACCAGAGTCCACTATCGAAAACCGCTACTCAGCGCCTTGGCGTATTGCGCGAATCTAACGACGGCTTTTATATTGCCCAGCGCGATTTGGAAATTCGTGGCCCGGGTGAATTTATGGGTACTAAGCAAACGGGAATGGCCGAGCTTAAAATAGCAGACCTAGTACGCGACGCCGCTCTTATCCCTAAGGTTCAGGAAATTGCCTATACCCTTTGGGACAAATACCCCTCTCACGCTCAAGCCATCATTAATAGATGGATAGGGCATAAGGAACAGTACGGTCATGCTTAATCATGTGTCTTTAATTATTTGTGATGACGCCAATAGGGATGACGCTGCATTAATTAGTGCAATCAGCGAAAAGTGGGGTTTTCCTGTTGTTAGCAGTAGTGAAAAGCCTAGCGAAGGCCTGTATTTGCAGGTACAAAACGGCGTGCTTGGACTTGCCGACGCAGGTGAGAAAAAGGTGAATCCGGTAGAAGTTGATTTTGCTTCGCCGGCTAGTTTGTTTCGAAAGCAGCACGGCGGTGGGCGCAAAGAGCCCATTGTTAAGGCCATTGGTCTCAAAGGCAATGAAGCATGGCACGTAGTGGATGCAACGCCTGGGCTAGGTCGTGATGCCTTTGTGTTGGTAAGCGTTGGCTGCAAGGTCACAATGATAGAGCGATCGCCCGTGGTTGCCGCCTTACTTGAAGATGGTATTCGCAGATTAGCGCTTAGTTTTCCGGAACTTGCAGCTAAAATGTCGCTTCAACATGGAAATAGTGCTGAGGTAATGCAATACTTCACTGGTGAGAATGTGAACGCTATTTACTTAGACCCCATGTTCCCACACAAAAAGAAGTCAGCCTTGGTGAAAAAGGAAATGCGGCTGTTTCAGCAACTGCTTGGTCATGACCCAGACGCAGATGCGCTGTTACCGCCAGCACTAGAGCTAGCCACGCACCGGGTAGTGGTGAAACGCCCAAACAGTGCAGACGTGCTGGCAGGAATAAAAGCATCAATGGCTATTGAAAGCAAAAAACACAGATTTGATGTGTATTTGTGTCAAAAAAATCTAGGAGAGTAGCATGATACAAGTTGGGGGCACTTTGCCTGAAGTAGATTTTAGCCTTTTAGAAAACGGCGAAATAACCAACCCAGGAACGAACGAACTGTTTTCGGATAAACGCGTTGTATTGTTTGCGGTACCCGGTGCATTTACACCGACCTGTTCTCAAGCCCACTTACCGGGCTATGTAGCGCTTGCTGATAAGCTTAAAGCCAAAGGTATTGATAGTATTATTTGCTTAAGCGTGAACGATGCATTTGTTATGGATGCATGGGGCAAAGCAAGCAATGCTGAAGAGATCATAATGCTGGCAGACGGCAATGGTTTCTTTACCAAGCAAATTGGCTTAGACATGAGCACGGGCAATTTCGGCGGCTTGCGTTCGTTACGCTATTCCATGCTTGTGGAAGATGGCGAAGTGAAAAAGCTAAACGTTGAAGACCCAGGTCGTTTCGACGTTAGCGATGCGCAAACCATGTTAGATAGTCTGTAACACCGAAAATACGGCGTTAATAATCTCAAGAGCCCGCAACTAAGGTTGCGGGCTTTTTTCGTTTAGATGTTTGTGAAGGTTCGTTAATACCAGTCCGCATAGTTAATTACTCGCCCTTCGAGAAGGTCTGGCAAGCTTCTGAGTGGGCAACTATCTATGCGGCTTGGTATTCTTTACTTAAGCGTATACTTGGTCGCCATTTTCATTAAAATGTAACCTATGTATGATCTGGCGCTCTGTAAATAGCGTTGAATATCAGTACGTTCAGTAAAGGTTAATGAACTAACATGTAGTATTCTGTGTCGAAAGTGCAGAAAAAATAAGGACTAACACACTACGTTACTTAGCATGTGGGCTCGTTCAGTTACCTTTACTTGCTTAATGATAATAAGTATCATTTGCGTGAAAAGACAAACGTTTTAGGAATAATTATGACAACAACACTGAAAAAAATGAGTGCTTTGGTACTGGCTTCTGCGGTCACTTTCTCGATGCTATCTTCTCAGGCGCTTGCTAACGGTGCCATTGGCGATCACGTGAACAATCTTCACGCGCACATCGGCGAATATACGGAAGAGGTACATTGGTTAGAAAGCAAGTTTGGCAGTGTTGTTGATGCGTATGAAGCAAAAGATAAATCGCTTAAGACCGATGCACTGATTGAGTATTGGGAAGAGGTGGATTTTCACTCTGCTATTGAAACCCAGTATGTGCCTATTTACGCCTCTATTTGGCAAGGTATTTATGGTGTGAAAGTCGCCATTGATGAAGGTAAGCCTGTTGCAGACGTGCGCGTAGAGCAAGAGAAGCTAAATCATGCCTTGTGGCAGGCGTTAGGCGCAGTTAAACTTGCGTCCCAGTATCAAAAGAAAGGCTTAGTGAACAAGGTTCAAACCACCGAAAAAGAACCTACCACAGGCCCTGAAGTTATCGACGATATTAAAACACGTCTTGATCGTGTTGTTGCTAAGTACGCGGAACAGCTTCACGAAGTAGCAACTACACTCGTTCACGATACTTACCTTCAACGATTTGAAGGTGTGGAAGGTGACTTGATTGCGAAAAACGCAGCTTTGGTTGAAGACTTGGAGAAAGACTTTAACGTAACGCTTCCACAAGCTATCTCAAAAGACACTGGCGTTGATTCAGTTCGTAAGGTCGTAGAGTCTATGCAGGCCAAACTTGACCGCGCTCGCGCACTTTTGGTTGAAGTAGAACAAAGTCGTAAAGACGTATTTTAAGGAAGGTGTATGCAACGTAGAACATTCTTACAAGGCTTAGCAGCGGCCGGTGCATTATCTGGTTTGCCGTTTAGTTTTGCTCACGCTATGACACAAACAGGCAGTGTGTCAGTTGAGTCACTGCCTAAATTAGAAGGTGATCTCACACTTTACTTAGGTCGTGGTGAAGGTGGCTTGTACGAGAATGTTCTTAAGGCCATCGAAAAGCGCAATCCAAAGCTTAATCTTAAAATAAGACGCGGCGGCTCTGCGGCATTAGCCAACACCATCGTCGCTGAGACTAAGGCAGGCGTTAAACGCGCCGACCTTTTCTGGGCCGTAGACACGGGCTCTATTGGCATGGTTACTGATGCTGGCGCGGCTAAGCCGTTGCCAGGCGACCTTACTGCGCAGCTGCGTGAAGATTTTCAGTACCCGAGCTGGTCACCGGTAACAGGTCGTGTGCGTACACTGCCTTATAACACTGAGCGTGTTAAACCGGAGCAAATCCCTGAAAGCGTGATGGCGTTAGCCGACAGCGATTTAAAAATTGGCTGGGCGCCAGCCTACTCATCGTTTCAGTCTTTTGTCACGGCAATGCGCATTTTAGAGGGCGATAAAGCCACTAAATCATGGCTTAAAGGCATTAATAAGCACTCGAAAAAGTACGCAGGTGAACTTGGTGTAGTGATGGGCGTTGAACGTGGTGAAGTCGATATCGGCTTTGCGAATCACTACTACACCCTTCGCCTTAAATCAGGTAAGCCGAACGCAAACGTAGCGCTTGCGTACAGTAAAAGCGACGCAGGTTGCCTAGTAAATGCGTCTGGTATTGTGGCATTGAGCGACGGTGACTTGCCGGTTAACTTCATTCGTTACCTGCTTTCGCACGAAGTTCAGTCTTATCTTGCTCGCGAAGCCTACGAAATTCCTCTGGTTCAGGGGGTTGAACAGCCGCAAGGCTTAGCTGACCTAAGTACGCTGTCACCGCCTGAAATGGACCTTCGTAAACTGGCTGACTTACGCCCTACACTTAATCTTATGAGGGAAGTTGGCGTACTGTGACAAATTGGCCAAAGTCGTATCCACTGGCACTTCTTATCGCGCTGATGGCTTTATTGCCCGTCGGCGTTTTGTTTTCTCTAGCTCAAGATAGTGCGCAACTTTTTGATACTCATAACTTAAGGGTACTAGCGAACACAGTGTCATTGGTGGTGCTTACCATTATTGGCTCTGTACTTATCGGAGTACCGCTTGCCTTTTTAACCGCTTATGTGCAGATGCCATTTAAGCGGTTTTGGCTCATTTTATTTGCCGCGCCATTAGCACTACCAAGCTACATTGGCGCATTTGCGATGTACTTTTCATTTGGCACAGGTGGCGAAATTGAAAACGTACTGGGAATTAGCACGCCACCTATCAGCGGCCTTTGGGGCTCTGCGCTGGTCATGAGCCTTTATACTTATCCATTCGTCATGATGACAACCCGTTCAAGCTTACTGAGTTTAGATGCAAGCTTGGTTAACGCGGCGCGCACGCTAGGGTTAACCTTAGGCGCAAGCTTATGGCGAGTGGTTTTACCGCGTGTTGTGAATAGCATTGCCGCAGGGGCACTCCTTGCTGCACTTTATGCGTTATCCGATTTTGGTACGCCTGCAATAATGGGCTTTGACACTTTTACCCGTGTTATCTTTGTTGAGTATAACGCCTTCGGTCTTAGTCAAGCCGCCATGCTGAGCCTTCAGCTAATGGTTATTGTTGGGCTTATTCTATTTATAGAAAGTCGTATTAGTGGCGCTCAAGAGCGCCCAGGTAAGCATTTATCGTTGTTTCCTGCTCGCTGGCAGCGAAACCTAATGTTGCTGGCTACTATGCCGGTGGTATTTATGGCTATTGTACTTCCCCTTGCTATTTTTACGCTGTGGTTAGTGCGAGAAGGCGCCGGCGGTTTTGAATTTAGCTATGCGTGGAACTCAGCTCATGCGTCATTTATTGCAGCGATTGTTGCTGTATTACTCGCCATTCCGGTAGCTCACGCCGCTATTGCCGGAAAAGCTGGACGCTTTATGGAGCGCATTACTTATTTTGGCTTTGGGGTTCCGGGTATCGTAATGGGGACAGCCCTTGTTTATGTTGGCCTGCAGTTGCCCGCGCTCTATCAAACGTTAAGTCTGCTTGTGATGGCTTATGTACTGCGCTTTATCCCACTTGCTGTGGGAAGTGTAAGAAGTACGGCTGAGAATATTGATTCAGGTCTGGTAAAAGCTGCTCGCGTGCTGGGTGCTAGCCCGCGTGAGGCATTTATGCGAATTACGCTGCCGTTAACCCTTCGTGGTATGATTGCGGGTGCAGCGCTTGTGTTCTTAGAAGCCATGCGCGAACTACCTGCAACGCTTATGTTAGGACCTACAGGATTTGAAACCTTAGCTACCTATATGTGGCGAGTTTACGAAGCGGGTTACTTTGGCCGCGCAGCCGTGCCAGGGCTTTTACTTGTTTTATTATCAGGTGTGGGGTTAATTCTCATGCTGTCGGGCGAAAGAAAAGCCCAGTTTACCGTTACCGAGGATGATCGTTCGTAATGCTTAGTGTAAATAATTTGTCTGTGAATTATGGGTCTACCCGCGTTGTCGACAAGTTAAATCTTGAGCTTGGACAAGACGAAATCCTGATGCTGGTGGGGCCAACCGGCTGCGGTAAAACCACCATTTTGCAAGCGTTGGCTGGGCTTATTCCTATTTCAGAAGGTGCTATGAGCCTAGGTGAATGGGAAAGTACAGCAAACAAACATGTTCCGCCTGAAAAGCGTAACGTGGGTATGGTGTTTCAAGACTTTGCGTTGTTTCCTCATCTTACCGTTCAGCAGAACGTTTGCTTTCGTTTAAAAGACACTAAGCTGGCCGATCATTGGCTTCAATTATTAGGCTTAGATAACTTCCGCGATGCAAAACCTGCACGTCTTTCTGGCGGTCAGAAGCAGCGCGTTGCGCTAGCAAGAACGCTAGCTCACGAACCTTCCTTTGTATTGCTAGACGAACCCCTTTCAAACCTTGATGCTGCGCTAAAAGACAGCTTGCGCTGGGAAATTCGCGATGCCTTAAAAAAAGCAGGCGTACCTGCTATTTGGGTAACGCACGATCAAGAAGAGGCGCTAAGCGTTGGCGATAGAGTGGGTATACTTAATAAAGGTGTGCTTGAGCAATTAGACACACCTGAAGCCTGTTACTCTTCTCCTGCCAGCCGTTTTGTGGCGCGTTTTATGGGCGAGGCCAGCTTCTTAAGTGCGACGTTCGATAGCAGCGCAGCAAATACAGACAAAACAGTGGTTACCGATATTGGTAATGTGCCGGGCACACCGCTTCAAGGTGCAAGCGGCAACGTAGACTTGTTGGTACGCCCTGACGATTTAAGCTTAGATGCTACACTTAGTGAAACTAACTGTAAGGTTGAATGGGTACGCTACGAAGGCGAAAGTCGGCTTTACGCGGTTGTCTTAGATTGCGGCGACGAGCTTAAAGTACGAGTAAGCCACGAAAATGCTATAAAGCCCGGTACTCGCGCCTTCGTACAGCTAATAACCACACATCCATTGGCCGTTTTTCCTAGAGGTTAATTGTGATCAAGCGCGATGTAATTGTTATTGGTGCAGGAGCTGCAGGGCTTTTTTGTGCGGCGCAGGCCGGCGCGCGTGGACGCAGCGTAGAAGTGCTTGATCACGCCAAAAAAGTGGGCCGAAAAATCCTGATGTCTGGCGGTGGACGCTGTAACTTCACTAACATGTATGCAGGCCCTGAAAACTTTCTTTCGCAAAACCCTCACTTTTGTAAGTCGGCACTAAGTCGCTATACCCAATGGGACTTTATTGGCTTGGTTGCCGAGTATGGCATTGCCTACCATGAAAAAACCTTGGGCCAACTGTTTTGTGATGATAGCGCCAAAGAGATCGTCGATTTACTGCTAAATGAGTGCAACAAAGCGGATGTGACGATTACCACTCGTTGCGACATTCTAAGTGTAGAAAAGACTGAAAGTGGGTACTCACTTACAACCTCGAATGGTGAGTATGAATGTGAATCCCTTGTAATTGCTACCGGCGGTTTAAGCATGCCAAAGCTAGGAGCCACGCCATTTGGCTATAAAATAGCGCAGCAATTTGGTCTTAACGTTTTACCTACTCGTGCAGCACTTGTTCCCTTTACCTTGCACGATAAAGATAAAGACACATTGGCAGAACTTAGCGGTATCGCAGTTGATGTATATGCCAGCTGCAACGACACTACGTTTAAAGAAGCGATGTTGTTTACCCACCGAGGGTTGAGCGGCCCTGCCATGCTACAAATTTCCAGCTATTGGGAAGCGGGTGACTGCTTAAGTATCAACATGCTACCTAACGACGATGCTACGGCGCTTCTACAAACTGCACGCACAGAGACGCCAGACGCATTGCTTGCTACCTGTTTAAATAAAGTATTTCCAAAGCGTATGGTGCAGAGCCTTATTGAGTATCATAGTTGGCGCAACGTGCCGGTGAAACAGCTGACTCACGGCGAGTGCGACGCCATTGCTGACACCCTAGAGAATTGGCAAATAAAGCCAAACGGCACAGAAGGATATCGCACCGCCGAAGTTACTATAGGCGGTGTTGATACCAATGACCTATCATCAAAAACCATGATGGCGAAAAACGTAGAAGGTCTGTACTTCATTGGCGAAGTGGTTGACGTTACCGGTTGGCTCGGTGGCTTTAATTTCCAGTGGGCATGGAGCAGTGGTTGGGCAGCAGGGCAGGTGGTTTAGAACCTCACCACGCTCCAAATTGTCGTACACTTTGCGGAAATCTAAGAATTAAACGGTTACCTAAAACCGGTAACCTAGCGAAATAGCATAGACAAAGGGGTCTATTTCAATAGCGCTCACAGAGCCCCGGGTATCACCTAGGTTGAAGCTTGCTTCTGTGTCTATATCTATCCAACGAACGGCGGCATTCAAAAACCATCTTTCGCTTAACTGATAGTCTATTCCCACTTGTGCGGCTAAGCCAAACGAGTTATCTAGAGATAAGTCACTAAGCCCTGCCTCTTCATTAGCTCCCGTAAATTGCTCGTCATAAATAAACGTATAGTTTAGGCCCGCACCTACATAGGGCTGAAAAGCACTTGATGGATCGTTAAAGTAATAGTTAACCGTCACTGTGGGCGGAAGGTGGGTTACTTCGCCTAGCTGGTTACCTGTTCCTAATGGGTTATCGATAGCGAAATTAACGTCATGTGTGAACGGTGTTGCGGCTAATACTTCTACGTTAACTCTATCCGTGATGAAATAGGCCGCGGTGAGGCCCAATTGCGTGTTGTTATCAATGGTCAGGCCAAAGCCCAAGTCGTCCCCCACGTTAATGTTTGAAGACGATTCATCAGGTGCAACCGTGGCAAAGCCACCTCGGACGAGAATGTCGCCTTTTTCAAATGCAACTGCACTGGATGCTGAAGCAATAAAGGGAAGGGCGGTTAGTGCTAAAGCTAAGTTTTTCATCGTAGTCTCTCAGTCTGATAATTGAACACAGATAAGACTAAACAGACTTACTTAAAAAGAACTTTCTAGAAGATTAACGTTAGATTAAAAGCCTTCGTCATATAAAAAGCTAAAAACGGCGCAGAATTGCGCTGTAATCAAAACGACATACCAATTGCCAGACCAGCAACCACTGCACTTTTATGATTTCGATGATAGTCGTAATGAAGCTGCGGCGATATGGTAACCCCCGATACTTCAAACTCATACAAAAAGCCTAACCGGGCCACCTCCATTTTATGGCTGCCGTGGAACTCAACGCCGGGGCCTATTTGTGCAATAAAATTATTGGTAATGTGCAGGTCAGCAACAAGCAGGTAGGTGTAAGCGTCTAAGTCTTCAAACGCGTATTCAGCCACAAAGCCTACGCCTAAAAAGTCGCTCACACGGTATTCGTAATCGATACCTAGTGTAAAAGCGTTTCCGCACTCTTTTGTGTAAGTGGTACCTACCAATGCAGATAAATGATGGGGTGACGTTTCCCAATGATGAGCATTTCCCTTTGCAACAACAACGGGGGCAAATACTAAGGCCGCAACCAAGCCTAACGCTATTTGAACTCGCATAGTGATGCTCACATAAATTTAACGGTGACTACCTAGAAAGTTTCTTTCTAGCACTAATGAGAGCGTAGGCATCAAATGGCTATTTCACCAATGAACTTTAGTTGAAGTAATCGATAGGCCTAACTTAGTCGGCGTTAGGGGCATAGTTAAGCTTACATCTACCCATAACATCAAAATCTCGCTAAGGTGTCTGAATACAAGCCACCGAAGGAAAGAATAAAATAATGATTGATGAGAAACAGAAGGTACGTTTTTTAGATGCTTGTACCGAACAGCTTATCGCGCTTTATACAGCCAGCAAAAACGGTAAAAAGGTCGATGCTGAGAAATATCGGGTACAAGGGTTTATGCACGCTGGCGAGCTTCTAGGGATAATTACCAATGAACAGGGCAAGGCGCTGATTGCCGACTTACATGTACAGGTTTTTGGTGAAACTATTGATGAGCGAGCGACAAGAAAACGTAAACTTGATGCGCTAAAAGAATCTGATCCCGATGCATATATTGAGATTCCCGCCATTGAAAGACGTTAATTTAAGTTAAGCAAAGTTACCTAAACCGACTTTGCGAGATTCTCGTTTCTAAGACTATACTTTGCCCCACACTATGAAAAGAAAGCTGTAAAAAGAGGTTGCAGCTAGTTCGAAGCAGGGATGAAAACAAAGTTTAACAAGAGGCAACCCGTGCTCAAGCAGTTAGTTTACAGAAGTCAGTCGACGGTAAAAATTGATGAAAATGAACTTCTTAAAATAACAAACGATTCACTGCCATTTAATGCGAAAAACCACATTACAGGTATTCTTTTGTTTGATGGGGAATACTTCTTTCAAGTGCTTGAAGGAGATTGTGAGAAGGTAAACGCGCTTTTCGAACATATAAAAACAGACAGTCGTCACAGCAACATTATGAAAGTGACCGAAATGGTCATTCACAAACGCGATTTTGGAGATTGGCATTTAAGAACGCTTTCTGTCGCAGAAGGAAGCCGCTGCTATTGGTTACCTTCGGACATTAATATTAGCCGGGAAAGCCGGATATTTGCGCTTCTCAACAGCTTTGCTTCTGGGAAATGGCGAACTTGTTTAAGTGATAACGCGCGCAAAGACGTAAGAGCTAACGTTACGACGTCAGAGAAAGCAGTTAAACCCTTCGAAAACTCTGACATTCAGTTTGCCTTTCAGCCTATTGTGGATACCTACAGAGCTCGTGTCTCTTCAATTGAAGCCCTAATCAGAAGTAACGATGGGAGATACCCTGAGACTATTTTGGAGGAGCTGGTTGGGCCGGAAAAGTACGATTTTGACCTGAAAAGCAAAGCTATAGCAATTAAGCAAGGCGCTGCGTTGCTATCTTCAGACCAGTCTTTATCCATCAATTTATGCCCCGGAGCGATTACCTCCACCGTCAACGTCGCAGACTACCTTCACGAATTGGTTAAACGCAATAAATTGAAACCACAGCAGCTTGTTATCGAAGTTACCGAAACAGAAATAATCAGCGAAAGTGACACATTTTACCAAGCAATAGAGCAGATCCGTTCACGAGGCATGAGAGTCGCTATAGATGACTTCGGCGCAGGGTACGCAGGGTTATCATTACTCGCAGACTTCACACCAGACAAAATTAAATTAGATAGAAAAATAACGACAGGCATTCATGAAAGCGGGCATCGACAAGCAATAACCGAGGCCGTACTCGAGTTTGCCAACTCTATGGGAATTCCCTTGGTGGTAGAAGGCGTCGAAACGATTGATGAGTGGCTGTGGTTGCAACATGCGGGTGTACAAAGATTTCAGGGGTTCTTGTTCGCAAAGCCCAAATTAAATGGTGTTAGTGGTATTGATTTTTCCTTCGACGGCGCTAGCAGCTAACTCCGCATAGGAAAAATATATATTTCTTGTCATTCCGCAGGATATTTTTCAGCGTTCTCACATTTTTAAACTAAGCTTAATGGGTGTGAGTTTTTATACCAGAATATAAATACTCATAACTCATCTTTGTGTAATAGCCGTACAGGGATATTTTTGCTACACGGATTTAGCTGCGGTACCAGTAGGAAGCAAATCTATGGCATGTGGAGTGTCGCGTAATTTTGTTCGCTTGTTGTTTGGGTTGATTTTGCTGACGTTCGGCACGTTTGCCAATGCAGCGTGCGTCATTAATGCTGAAAATGGTACTTCTGATACTGATACCGATAGTGCTCTGTCTATCGTACTTAAAGAAGGTGCACAGCGACTTTCGTTAAGCTGCGATGTCAACGCGACTCACGTTCTCTATTTCCCAAGAAACTACCTTTCTTATAATCAGCTGTATGACAGCGAGATGCAAAAAGTCCCCAAGTTAACCGGCGCATTTGAGTCCTATGCAATAGATAATACCCATAAGCGTCTATTTTTGGATATTAACTCTCAGGTAGAGCGACCTGTCAGGCTAAATATCGCTACGTTAAATGATTTTCAGACGTTGGCGTCAATACATACCTTCACATTGAGCTTGTTCATCGGCTTTTGCTTAGCGTTAACCTTGTACGTTGGAATGCTGGGAACAAGTATGCGCAACTACGGCTTTTACTCCTACAGTTTCTATGTGCTCAGTGCGGCAATTTTCTTTTTGCTTCAAGAAGGGTTACTGAACATTGCGTTTCCCCATGTCGCCTTTTTCTCGAACTTTAAACTGCATCTGTTATTCGCAGGGATCACGGTATTTGCTGCGGTAAAGTTTCTTGATCAACTACTCGATTTCAAAGCACTGCTAAAAGTATGGCAGCGCCAGTTTATTCTGGGAATGGCGTGTTCGGCACTGGCACTTTCATTTGTGCAGATCATTCTGTCCACTTCTGATGCGATGAGAGTAAATAGTACGCTAAGTCTTATCACGCTGATAACAATGACCTGTACGCTATCAAGCTGCGTTTACGCCGCCTACCGCAAAGTACATTGCTCAAACTTAGTATTAATGGGTATTGCTGTCATGGTGTTTTCCATGATGTTTCGATTGGTTTTTTCAGACGTGTCAGCGTTTATGTACCGCTACGGACTTATTGTGGGAATAACTATTGAAGCGTTTATTTTTGCTATTGCCACGTCGAGAAAAGTGAAAAAGCTTGATGACGATAGGCTAAGTGCATTCAAACGTGCGTCTACAGATTCCTTGTGTAAAGTGCTAAACCGCAGTGGATGGGAAGGAATAGCACAAAGCCTGCTTACTAACTTCAACAAGGAAGGAGGGTATTTAACCTTGCTATTCATCGACGTTGATAACTTCAAGGAGATTAACGATCAATATGGGCACCATTGTGGCGATAAGGTGCTGCAGGTTATTGCTAAAATTCTGCTGAGCCGATGCCGAGACCAAGATGCAGTAGGGCGACTTGGCGGCGATGAATTTGTGGTGCTAAGCCACTGTTACAGTGAAGGACAATCTGAGCGCTTGGCTGCGCGCATAGAAGCCAGTCTGCTGGAAAGGGATATTAGAACCGATAACGTTGTTATTTCTGTTACGGCAAGCGTAGGCACATACATCACAAATGAACGCTGCAAAGATCTCACCACTCTGTTAAATAAAGCAGATAAACTGATGTACAGCGTTAAGGAGAAGCATAAAACGGTTCAATTGGCGTCTTCTTAATTAACCTTGCAGCAACGTATCACACACGCAGCGTATTAGGATCATTTAAGCTGCGCTTTCGCTATATTCTTTACGGCTTTGGTCAAGTCGGCAAGCGCTGCCGATTCAAGGGTTGTCCAATGCCAAAATAACGGTACACCAAGCTCTTTATGAGGAAATAACGGAACGAGATCGCCTTCGTTAACCTCTTGTTTAACTTGAAGCGTGGGTAGCAAAGCCCACACCACGCCATCTAGCGCCATTTTGACAAAGCCATGAGACGATGGATACCAATGACAAGTTGTAAAAGAGGGGGCTATGTTTAAACACTCTCGTTGATAATCAGTCAGCAAAGTCACATCGTATTCGTCGTACAGCAAACCCGGTGTACTCATCACGCTCTGGGGGGATATTTCTTTATGCAGGTATCGCTCAATGAAGCGAGGCGATGCATAAAGTTGATAGCGCATGGTTCCCAGTCTTATAGATTGCCCACCGGTAACGGGTGTACCTGTTTGGCTAATGCAAGCCATTACACGGCCTTGCTGTAATATGTCTCGGGTTTGAGTTTGATCCGCGTTAACAATATGAATCGGGTTGGCACGCTTATCACTAAACGCGGCCATTACTTGCGAGAACCAGGTAGCCAGCACATCGTTATTCACGGCAACGCTTATAGGTGCAGCCGACGCTTCTAATCCACTTTGTATATTCAGCGCTTCTTCTAATACGCTTACTTTTTGAATATGCGCCAGCAGCTCTTTTCCCAGTGGCGTAGCGCGAAGCGGCTTGGTGCGAACCATCACTGGGCCGCCGACACTCTGCTCTAGCCGTTTTATTTTTTGCGATACCGCCGACTGGGTGAGGTTTAGGGCCTGTGCACCTTTTTCAAATCCGCCGTAGCGTAACACTTCATGAAAGCATCGAAGCGCGTCGTAATCCAACATTAATGACTACCTGTGAAAAGAAGGTTATAAGTATTAATTTTGCTTATTCAAAACAAATATCATTAATTTAATTTAGTCTTTCAAGGTGTATAAAATCAAGCCAATTATTCAGCATGTAACCTTAAACCGCGTTACAGCTACGGCGTTTGAACTTATTTACACTAAGAGGCATTTATCATGTTGGCGGCAGCAACAAGTGGTTTCGTGATGGGCGGTACCCTAATTATTGCAGTAAGCGCACAAAACAGTTTTTTGATTGAGCAATCGATGAAGCGACAGTGGACAACCTTATTTGTCCTGCTGTTTATCCTAAGCGATGCTATCTCAATAAGCTTAGGAGCGATGGGCTTTGGCTTGCTATTGCAGGAATACCCAATGCTGGTGTCTATCACCAAGTGGGCTGGTGTTGCGTTCTTACTGTGGATTGCTTTTAACAAAATAAAATCATCTTTGGCCAACGACGCGCTAGTTTTAGAAATGGCGAAAAAGCAACTGTCGTTCAAAAAAGCACTGCTCATCGCGTTGGCAGTAACCTGGTTAAACCCCCACTTTTACCTAGACACTTTATTGTTGATGGGAAATTTAGCGAGTCAGTGGCAAGAAAATAAATGGTGGTTTGTGGGGGGAGCTATTGGTGCATCTGTAGTTTGGTTCGTCGGTTTGAGTACCTTAACCGCACGTTTTGCGCACCATATGCAGCGCCCTAATTTCTGGCGTTGGTTTAACCGTCTTAATGCTGCGGTATTAGGTATGGTAAGTATTCAGTTGGCGAGTTTGTAAGGCAAAAGCGCTAAATAGCAAAATATTACGACGCGTCGAGTACGCTTTATGATTTAAGACGGTACGCTACGCACCTGTGATAGTTGACGATGAGCGCGAAGAGAGGGATAGACTGGTGAGCTGGATTTATTTGATTGTGGCGGGCCTTCTGGAAATTGGTTGGCCTGTTGGACTAAAAATGTCACAAGAGGCGGAAACCCGCGTAATGGGTATTTTACTTGCGGTTGGGTTTATGGCTGCCAGTGGTTTTTGTTTATGGATGGCGCAAAAACAAATTCCAATTGGAACGGCATACGCTGTGTGGACAGGAATAGGCGCCGCGGGCACATTTTTAGTGGGTGTTATGTTTTATGGCGACCCCTCATCATTGGCACGATATTTCGGCGTAGCGCTTATTGTTGCAGGAGTTGTTGTCTTAAAGTTGGCCCACTAAAGTTAGGTTCAATTACAAAAAAGCCCGTTAGCTTAGTGCGAACGGGCTTTGTTTTTTAAGCGGGTGGTCAGATTTTAGTGATATCCAAGTTGGTTTCTAAGCTCTGCCATAAAGGTTTCGATACGTTCAGCATTCTTGCCTAAATCACTTTTCCCTACTCGTGATTTGCTGCGGATATCAACCAGTGTGTCATCGCTTTTAGCGGTTAGGCGAATAACAACGTCGTCTTTAAAACCAAACCACGCTGTGGTGTCGGTGGCTTCCAAGGTGTTAGGCAATGCGCCGTCGTTAACGCGTTCCCATCCAAGCGCCTCTATGGCTTTTTCTGCAGCGATGTATACCTCATTTGCGGGTTGCGGCAGCAATTGAGTTTTAATTTCAGGGTAAGCTTCTAGTTGCTGCTTAGTGACTTCACCGCCTTCGTAAGCGATGGAGTTAGGCGCACCTTCGCGTAGCGGAGCAATTGCAACGAACTCCGGCGGATTAGTGACATCGGTAGTAATGTCATGGATCGGAGGAACTGCGCTGGCTTTGCTCATCATGCTCACCGGCATTCCTACAGCAACCAGGGCAAGAATGGCACAGATAAAGGTGCTTCCCCAGCTAACGTTTTTACGGTTAATCAAAACCTGCAAAATAATGAGTATCAACGCTGCGCCGCCCACATACACGCCAAATCGCAGTGAAGTGAATGCGGTGCCTAAACTCACACCGGCATACTGATAAAGGGGGCCGGGTAATACCACCATAAGGAAACCGACAATACTGGTAAGGGCAATGAGTGCTTTCAAGTGAACTCCAAAGTTATTATTTTATTTTTACTAAGCTACTTTAACAGTGAACGTTGCGTTTTGGATTACTTTCTAGCAATAAAATCGGTACTAGGCCAATATTTAACATGTTTGTACACTAGGGCTGTTGGTCTTTAACGTACATCAAAGACCAGCAGGCCCTGGATGAACCCTATTTAAAGCAAGGTAATTAGTTTTGCAAAATCAGCCTGATGCCAGCGAAGCTTACGTGCTTCAAGCCGAACTACTTGTTGATACGTTATCGACACAAAAGCCGCTTTTTCAACGTGGTGTGAGCGAGTATGAGCTCATTGAGATTTTGAAAAAAGCGCCATATCACTTTTTTGATGACGCTTCGTTACGAGAGCCTTTAATGCTCTTTAAAACCCATTTCATTGTGTTTCACGCCCTTTATCAACTTAAACGTCGTTGGATAGAGCAGGGCGAAGGCGTGCTAGACATTCATACTCTTAATATTAAGCTAAACCAAGAAAGTGCCCACAGCGACCATAATAGTGCCCACAGCGACAAAAATAGTACCCACGGCGACAATTATAAAGATAAAGAAAGTCAGGATAAGGTTGGAGCAATAACCGAAGCTGATGCCTTGGCTGAATACTACTTGGACTGGGGCAATTTTGAGAAGGCCGACAGAAAAAGTGTAGATGCACTGCTCAATGCGTTTTGGCATCGCATGGCCTCAGGAAACGCGCACACCTTTGAGCAGGAAGATATTGCTGATGCCCACGCGCTTCTGGGCCTGCCCCAAGATGAACATGTTTCTTTGTCGGTACTAAAACGAGTATATAAAAAAGCCCTGCAGTTGGTTCACCCTGATAAGGGAGGAACGCAACAGGAAGCCCAAGACGTCATTCACGCCTACCAGTTATTGCTGGGGTATTATTCGTTAAAATAGAACGTTAAGTGCGCTGTGATTTCGCTTTATTCGTATAACGTATACACGCTCAGGTATTTGACCGACAACTTCAGTAATTTCAACTTCATTGACTTTTATTATCATCTATAAATGCGCACAATATGACCTATAAGAGCGTAGATCCGTATCAATGATCGCTTAACTATGCCACTTCAAAACCAATTATCGCAGTTTCAGGCTTTGAAATGCGCTAGATAATTCGGTGCACCGGAAGCAATAAGCTTTAATTTTAAAATTGGATATGCAGAGCAAAGGCCGTGTTCTGTACAAAAAGTTATTGGGAAATAGAAAATTTATGAGTCGCATTTTTTATGTTACTGCAGCATTAATAACCCTTGTCGGCGTTATTGGGTGTTCGAATGAAGGCGAGCAAGCACAGCAAGGTGCTCAGCAAGGTATGCCTGCACCCTCAGTATCGGTAGTTACACTGAAACAAGAACCTGTAGTACATGAAATGGTGTTACCGGGCCGAGTAAGCCCGTCTCGTCAATCTCAGGTGCGTCCTCAGGTAGATGGTGTTATTACGGAGCGCTTGTTTGAAGAAGGCGCACATGTAGAAAAAGGACAGCAGCTTTATCAAATTGACGAAGCCCGTTATCTAGCACAGTTAAATAGCGCAAAAGCCGATTTGAAAAGTGTTCAAGCGAACCTTAAAACGTTGGAAGCAAAGGCGCGACGCTATGACGACCTTGTTGCGCAAAACGCGGTAAGCAAACAAGAATATGACGACGTAATTGCTCAGAAAGATCAAGCGCAAGCGGCAATTAGCGTAGCTGAGGCAGCTGTTGACGTAGCGAAGGTTAACATGGGTTACACCAAAGTGTACGCCCCAATTAGCGGACGTATTAGCCGCTCTTTTGTTACTGAAGGTACCCTTGTTACTACGAACCAATCTCAGCAACTTGCAACCATTACACAGCTTGACCCAGTTTTCATTGATATGCAGGAGTCAGGTGCGTCAATTATTACGCTTCGTCAGTCAATGAGAAACCAAGGCTCAATGGATGTTGAATTAACGGTAGATGAAGTAACAGGCAAGCGTTACGACCAAACAGGCAGCGTTAAATTTTCTGAGGTAACGGTTGATGAGACCACTGGGTCGGTAACACTTCGTGCTGAAATGCCAAATCCAGATGGTGTATTGCTGCCTGGCTTGTTTGTGAAAGGCCACGTCATTACTGGACGCGAAAATGCGCTGCTTGTTCCTCAACGCGCAACGACACGCCAACCAGACGGTTCGCTTTCAGTTTATGTTGTTAACCAGAACAACGAAGTAGAAGGTCGTACCTTGGAAATAGGCAAAATCTATCGAGACCAATATGTTGCCCTAAGCGGTGTGAGCGAAGGCGAAAAGGTAATTGTAACTGGATATCAGAAGGTGAAGCCTGGCGCGAAAGTTAATCCGTCAGAGTGGCAACCATCATCACGTGGCTCACGATAGCAAACAAGGGATTTTAGTAATATGGCTCGTTTCTTTATAGACAGGCCCGTGTTTGCATGGGTGCTGGCAATTATCACAATGATGGCGGGTGTGTTGGCAATTACCTCACTCCCCATTGAACAATATCCCAAGGTGGCACCGCCTTCGGTGACTATCTCAGCAACGTATCCTGGAGCATCTGCAGAAACCGTAGAGAACTCGGTTACTCAGGTAATAGAACAAAGCCTGACGGGAATTGATAACCTACGTTATTTCTCGGCAAGCAGTTCGAACAGCAGCATGTCTATTACGCTCACTTTTGAGCCAGGTGCTGACCCTGATATTGCGCAAGTACAAACTCAGAATAAGGTACAGGGTGCACTGCCGCTGTTGCCTACTCAGGTACAGCAACAAGGGGTAACCGTAACTAAAGCAAATAGCGCATTTGCATTGGCAGTTGGCTTCTATTCTGAAGACGACTCAATGACGCAATATGACCTGAGCGACCTGTTAGTTTCTCAATTTCGCGACCCGATTTCCCGTGTTAATGGAGTGGGAAATGTACGGGTATTCGGTGCGCAGCGTTCAATGCGTATATGGTTAGATCCAGATAAACTGTACAGCTACAATCTTACACCTACTGACGTTCAAGGTGCTGTTCAGGTACAAAATACTGATGTGTCTGCTGGTCAACTAGGTGGTATGCCTGCAATAGAAAATCAGCAAATTAACGCGACAATTCAAGCGCAGAGTCGCCTTCAAACCGTTGAAGATTTTGAAAACATCGTACTTCGCGTAAATACCGATGGTTCTCAGGTTCGCGTGCGTGACGTTGCGCGTGTTGAACTGGGTGCGCAAAGCTACGACGTTATTGTTCGATACGATCGCAAGCCTGCATCAGGTATGGCGATAAGCCTTGCCTCTGGCGCAAACGCACTAGATACCATTAAGGCAGTAAAAGCCCGAGTTGAAGAACTGCGCTCGAATTTGCCAGATACAGTTAAAGTGGTTTACCCGGTTGATAGTTCTCCTTTTATCGAGCTGTCTATCGAGTCGGTAGTACATACGCTTATTGAAGCGGTAGTACTGGTATTCTTGGTGATGCTACTGTTCCTTCAAAATTGGCGTGCAACGTTGATCCCTACCATTGCGGTACCTGTGGTATTGCTCGGCACCTTTGCTGTGCTACTGGCATTTGGCTTTAGTATTAACGTGCTAACCATGTTTGCTATGGTACTTGCTATCGGTCTGCTCGTAGATGATGCCATCGTGGTGGTGGAAAACGTTGAACGTATTATGGAAGAGGAAGGTCTCTCACCTGCCGAAGCCACTAAAAAGTCGATGACTCAAATCACAGGTGCACTTGTTGGTATTGCGGCCGTGCTTTCAACGGTATTTATTCCAATGGCGTTCTTCAGCGGCTCAGCAGGCGCTATTTATCGTCAGTTCTCGGTTACTATCGTGTCGGCTATGGCATTTTCGGTATTGGTCGCCATTGTCCTTTCACCGTCTTTGTGCGCCACGTTATTGAAAAAGCATCCGGAAAACCATGACAAAAACAAAGGCTTCTTTGGCTGGTTTAACCGCACGTTTAACAAAGGCCGCGATCGCTATCAAAAGACTACAACTCATATGGCGCAACGCTTTAAGCGCTATTTCGTTGTTTATGGTTTGCTGGTAGGTGGTATGGCATTTATTTTCAGCCAGCTTCCTGGCGCGTTTCTTCCAGATGAAGACCAAGGGCGTATGATGGTGTTGGTAAGCACACCGCCTGGTGCAACAGCTGGCCGTACGCTCGAGTCTATCAAGCAAGTGGAAGACTATATTCTTGAGCAAGAACAAGACGCGGTTAACGGCATGTTCGCGGTTGTGGGCTTTAGCTTTGCGGGTCAGGCGCAAAACGCAGGTATGGCTTTCTTAAACTTCAACGACTGGAGCGTAAGAGACGAAAATAATTCTGCGTTTGCAGTGATGAACCGAGCTTTTGGCGCGTTTAGCCAAATTCAAGATGCCTCAGCCTTTCCTATAGTGCCTCCGCCTATCATGGAACTAGGTAATGCAACGGGCTTTGATATGCAGCTTGTCGACCGTGGTGGAAATGGTCACGAAGCGCTGATGAATGCGCGTAATCAGCTGTTGGGCATGGCAGCGCAGAATCCAAAGCTGGCGGGTGTTCGCCCCAATGGTTTAAGCGATGTACCTCAATTTAAAATCAATATTGATAGCGAGAAAGCGTCGGCACTTGGATTGAATTTAAGTGAGATCAATAACGCGCTTCAAATAGCGTGGGGGTCCAGCTACGTAAATGACTTCATTGATAAAGGTCGAATTAAGCGTGTTTACATGCAGGCAGATTTGCCTCATCGCATGACCCCTGAAGACTTGGATAAGTGGTTTGTTCGCAACAGCGACGGCGAGATGGTGGCGTTTAACACGTTCTCGACCACTGAATGGGTTTATGGCTCACCTAAGTTAGAGCGTTTTAACGGCGTGTCGTCTGTCAATATTCAAGGTAGTGCTGCTGAAGGTATCTCTTCGGGTGAAGCAATGGCTGAAATGCAGAAATTGGTTGAGCAGTTACCGCCAGGCTTCGCAATTGAATGGTCAGGCCTATCTTATGAAGAGCAGGAAGCAGGCTCGCAAGCGCCTATGCTTTACGCACTATCAATCTTGATTGTTTTCTTGTGCTTAGCAGCCCTGTACGAAAGCTGGTCTGTGCCATTCGCCGTTATGTTAGTGGTACCTTTGGGGATTCTCGGCTCTGTAACCGCTGCGTTTATTTTCAACTTGCCGAACGATGTGTACCTGCAAGTAGCGTTTTTGACTACCGTAGGTTTGGCGGCGAAAAACGCTATTCTTATTGTCGAATTTGCAAAAGAGCAGTATGAAAACGGCGAAGATTTAATGACTGCGGTTTCAAATGCAGCCTCTCAGCGTTTCCGCCCAATTCTAATGACGTCAATGGCGTTTATTTTGGGAGTAACGCCGTTAGCACTAGCTAGCGGAGCAGGCGCAGCCAGCCAAAATGCAATAGGTATTGCGGTTATGGGTGGTATGTTCGCCGCTACCTTCTTGGCGATTTTCTTCGTGCCCATGTTCTATGTGCTGGTAGAAAAACTCTTTCACAGGGAAGACAAGTAACAAGCAAGTGCGCTAGAGTGGGAAAAACTTTTCATTTTTGAATAGGGATATCGGTAATGACCACCGTTGTTTTTTCTCACGGCAAAGAAAGCGGTCCATGGGGCAGTAAAATAACAACGCTTTCAAATGTAGCGAGCGATATGGGTTTTGGCGTCGAGAGTATTGATTATCAAGATCTCGACTGCCCGGAAGCTCGCCTAGCGCGACTTAAAGAGTTTATTGCTGAAAAGTGCAATGATGTTGTTCTGGTTGGCTCAAGCATGGGCGGCTATGTATCACTTGCCGCAGCAAGCCAAATCTCGGCACGAGGCGTATTCCTTATGGCTCCTGCACTGTATTTGCCAAACTACGAAATTCAACGGTTCCCCTACGACGGCTACGTGAGCCTAGTGCACGGCTGGAATGACGATATCGTGCCTATCGAAAATAGCTTAAAGTACGCGCGCCATCAAAAAGCTCAGCTCTTGTTACTTAATGACGGCCATCGCCTAGCGAATAGCAAATCTGTTATTTCTCCGTTTTTCAGAAATTGGTTGGAAAAATTTCGATACTAATGATGAATCGGTAAGCCTACGACCAATCGCTTATAGTTCACGCTTACGCAAATGCGGGAAAGCGCCTGTTTTTATGGCATGATGAGTTATTGCTTAAAACAGGGCAGATGGAAATGACATTTAGTTTACCTCAAGCGCCACAATGGTCGTCGCTGATAAAGTCTGGTTGCCGTGTCTTTGTTGGCGGAAATGCCTCGGTGCCGCATGCACTAGTGCAGCATCTCATTGATAACAGCGAAGGGTTTAGCGACATCGAGCTGGTTCATATGCTGGCTTTAGGCGACACCCGATGGGTGAAAGAAGAGTATAAAAACCTCTTTAAAGCGAATACATTCTTCATTGGTGGCGAAGCCATGCGTAAGGCGGTCGATGAGGGCCGTGCTGACTATACCCCCGTTTTCCTGTCTGAAATATCAAGCTTATTCAGCGACGGTACGCTGGCACTGGATGCTGCGCTGGTTAACGTAAGCCCACCCGATGAATTCGGCTATTGCTCACTAGGTCCTGCAGTGGATATTGCTATGTCAGCAATCAGACAAAGCAAAAAGGTCATTGCTCAAATTAATCCTCAGGTGCCAAGAACCGCCGGGCACTCTTATATTCATATCAGCGAAATAACGGCCTGCATTGAAGCCGAAGAGCCGCTTGTTGAAGTAACGCCGCCGCCTATCGATTCGGTGGCAGAGCGAATTGGTCAGTATGTATCTATGCTGGTGGACGACGGTGCTACGTTGCAATTTGGTATTGGGAAAATACCGAGTGCCACCCTTAAATATCTGTGTAACCATAAAGACCTAGGCATTCACAGCGAAATGCTCACCGACAGTATTATTGAACTGTTGGAGTCGGGCGCTATCACCAACAAGAAGAAGACTTTCCACCCCGGTAAAATTGTTACTAGCTTTGCTATTGGTACTCGCCAGCTTTACGATTTAATCGACAGCAACCCTCACATCGAGTTTTATCCAAGTAGCTACGTAAACAAACCCACCAATATTGCCAAGAACGATAATATGGTTGCCATTAACAGTGCGCTTGAAGTGGATTTAACCGGTCAGGTCGTCGCCGATTCATTGGGCTACGACTTTTACAGTGGCATAGGCGGGCAAGTTGATTTCGTAACGGGCGCGTCTATCAGTAAAGGTGGGAAAGCGATTATAGCGCTGCCTTCTACTGCCAAGAATGAAACCATTTCCCGTATCACACCCCGTATAAGTGAAGGGGCGGGTGTTGTTACTTCGCGAGGGAATGTTCAGTACGTGGTGACCGAATACGGCATAGCATCGCTTAAAGGCAAAAGCATTCGAGAGCGTGCATTGGAACTTATTCGTGTGGCACACCCCAAATTCCGTGCAGCGCTCTTAGAAGAAGTAAGACAGCATTATTGGGTACCTCATTATCAGGAAAAGTACCCAACCGATATTCCAGAACTGGGTGCTATTCAGCTTAAAAAACTGAATATTCAGGGGGAAACCTATTACATGCGCCCGCTGAACCCCGCCGATGAAAGGCGTTTGCAGGAATTCTTTTACTCCCATACGAAAGAAACACTAAGGCTGCGTTACAACTACGACCCGAAGCAAATGTCGCGCGAAAAGTCGTGTAATTTAGTGTCGGTGGATCAAAGCTCAGATGCGGCGTTATGTATTGTAAGGCAAGAAGGCTCCCGTATTACCATTCACGCAGTAGGGCGTTTTTACTTCAATCCAAATGACAATACCTGTGAAGCAGCGTTTGTTACCCGTGAAACCCAGCAAGGGAAGGGGATGGCAAGCAGGCTGCTAAACGAATTGATCAACGTTGCGAAAAAACGAGGCATTGCAAAGATGATGGCCTACGTGCGTGGCGACAACAGCCCGATGATTGCCATTTTCGAGCAAGCGCAATTTAAACGGAAGTTCACTGGCGACCCCAGTGACATAGAGTTAGTACTAGATGTGGCATCACTCGCATGACAATTAAAATTTTTCGCGGCAAACACGGCACTAAACACGACTTAGGGAAAGATCATCCCGAGTCACCGGATCGCCTGTTCGCCATAGACGACCAATTACTGTCTTCTGGACTCGATATGGTGTGTGAGCACGCTGATGCTACGCCTATTGCTGAAGCTTATCTTAAGCTAGCCCACGACCCTTACTATGTGAAAAGTGTGTTTGAGCATGCGGCTCAGTCCATATTTAGCGACCACGAAAAAACGCTCTATTCCGAACGCAAGGATAACGTGGCATGGTTAGACGAAGATACCGGCTTGATGCGACACAGCTTAAATGCAGCACTTGAGTCGGCTGGTGCGGGATGTAATGCGGTGGATTGGGTTATGGAAGGCAGTGACAGGCAGGCGTTCTGCGCGACAAGGCCGCCAGGTCACCACGCTACATACGACAGCGCCATGGGCTTCTGTATTTTTAATAACATTGTTATAGCTGCGCGCTATGCCCTTCAAAACTATGAACTAAAGCGCGTTGCCATAATCGATTTTGATGTTCACCACGGAAACGGTACCGAGCAAATTGTTGCTGGCGATCAACGCATCATGCTTTGCAGCAGTTTCCAGCATCCTTTTTATCCACACAGTGGTTCACCGGTGTCGGCAAGTAATATTCTTTCTGTGCCGCTAGAAGCAGGCTCTACAGGTGAAGTATTTAGAGAAAAAGTGCAGCACTGGTTTAACGCATTGCGCAACTTTCAACCTGAGCTGATTTTTATCTCAGCGGGTTTTGATGCCCACGCAGAAGATCCTATGGCGCATTTGCGACTGGTGGAAGACGATTATTTCTGGATAAGCCAACAACTTCGCGCAGTGGCTGACGAGTGTTGCCATGGTCGCATAGTCAGCATGTTAGAAGGTGGCTACGATTTAAGTGCACTAGGCCGCAGTGTGGTGTCGCACCTTAAAGGTATGAGCCGCCCTATTGAAGAAACTCAATAGGGTCTCATAGCAAGTGAATTATCGTGTTGTTAATTCAACGGGTAAACACGGTAATAGATACCAGCTCAACACCGGTGCATCAGCCTTCATTTAACTTAGGCTATCCATCGTGTAAGCATGTAAAGGCCAGCACCTAACATGGCAAGGTTTTCGGTAAGCGAGATAAACCCAAGAGGAAGGTCTGAATTACCGCCCACACAGGCGCACTTAAGTTCACGTTTATCGATGTATACCGCTTTAATAACTGAAACTGCACCTATTGCACCGATAAAAATAGAAACGGGTGAAACTAATAGTGCGGGAAGCCCCGCTAGCATACCAATCCCAGCAAACGCTTCTGCGAAAGGGTACACATACGAGTACCTTACGTGCTTCATTGCAAGTAAGTCATAGGTAATGAATTGATTTGAGAACGCTACAATGTCCTGTAGTTTTTGTAATGCGAGGATCACCATGGTGACGCCAATGAAATTCATTATGAAAGGTTCAAGACCTGTCGGGAGTCCACCTTTTAGCATAAGCGCAAATACTACAAGGGCGGCTAAAGAAAAAATCACAATGATAGGTGTGTAGCGCGAACCGAACTCACTTTCTTGCTTCAAATTGAAATAATCTCGTAAGTCATCATAGCCACCAATTCGCTTATCATCGATAAACGTTTGCGGCGTGGTTTTCACATTGTACTTCTCTTTAAAAGCGTCAGTTTCACTTCGGTTGGACAAGTGATGGTCTTCAACATCGTAGCCCTTTCTTTCTAGCAAATCTTTCGACTTAAGTCCGAAGGGACAAATGTGATCAGGGGTAACCATGCGATAAAGAACGGCGCGCTTTGACATTGTGGACTCCTTGTAAACCTTTCACGAAGTGGCACCTAGTGCGCAAAATATGCGCGCCTTCTGCCATATTCATAGTGATATCACGATATACAAAGATAAGTTACATAATCCATGCCAAGGGTTTAACAGAAGCATCCAGTTGCATCAGTGTTAATTACCGCACCGTTGTAGGGGAGTTGTGTGGTATAGCTTACAACCTGTTCGACAAGGTTCTTTCCGGTAAAGCATCCGTAGCCCGTTGCGTATGGACCTAAATAGCGAAGCTGATTTTGCATGTCTAAAACTATAAGCGCGGGCACTGCATCAAGCATAGCGGCGAGTTCTGGTACGTCTTCTATATTCACTCTGACTTGATGAAAGTCATTTCCTAGCTTTGTTAATAGCTGAGTTTGGTGAGGTGTAGTTAACGTTTCACAGTAGCAACGAGACTGCGTTCCCACATGAATAACAGAACCAGGGGCAATGTTTTGTTCGTTTAGTAGTTCGACAAGTGAAGCGTCAAAATTAGGCGCTGTTGTGCGGTGAAGTAAATCACCATTTGGGTCGAAGGAAGAAAGCTGGCGCTGACCGTAAACCAACAAGGCGGTGAGTAAACTCACCGCCCATAACAACAAAAGTATCCAGCTTGTTTTTTTATGCATAACCCAAATGCCAACAGCGTGCTTCTAGCGCTTTGGTTAAAGCTTAAATCGCTCGATAGCACTGCGCATGCGTTGAGAGATTTGTGACAACACCTCAACTTCGCCTGCTAGCGATTCAGCGGTAGCCAGTTCCTCAGAAGTGAATTCGCTTAATCGCGCCGTACTTTGCGCTATAGAAGACGATGCGGTTTCTTGCTCCACCGCTGATGTCGCTATTTCGGTCATGCTTTCGCTCGCTTCGCGAATTTGCTGCATGATCTGGGTCATGGCTGAAGTGGCGTTATCGCTCGATACAACGGCTTCATCAACCAGCTGAATGCAGGTTTGCATTTGTTCGACTGAACTGGCGGTTTGGGCAACTAGCTGCTCAGTAATACTTGTGATTTGGTCTGCACTTTCTTTTGAGCGAATAGCCAAAGTGCGTACTTCATCGGCAACAACGGCAAAACCTCTGCCGTGTTCCCCTGCGCGGGCTGACTCGATTGCTGCGTTCAACGCAAGCAAGTTAGTTTGCTCGGCAACGGCGGTGATAGAGCGCATTGCGTCAGAAATATGCGCGCACTGCTCGTTAAGCGCCGAGTTTGTTTGCGCTGCCGCATTTAATGTGTTGCGCAGCGAGTCTATGGTGCGGCTTGTGTTGGAAATAGAGTCGCGCGTAGTCTGAGAAGAGCTTTGTGCCGCAGAGGCTTTGTCGCTGGCAAGGGTGGTTTGTTCGGTAGACAGCTGCATCGTTTGTGCGATTTCTTCTGACGATGCCGAAACCATGGCAATCTCTTGGTCAGTGTTTCTGCTGATTTCAAACATGTTGTTTGCCGCCAGCTCCATCTTGTTACAGCCTCTAACAACTTCGTCTGTTAAATTTGAAGCAAGCTCAATTAAAGCTTTTACTTGGTCGATGAGCTCTGCGAAAGGTCTCACAATCTTGTGGCCTCGGTTAAGTTCAATAGATAAATCGAGTCTACCGTCACCCTTTTGCATGGTCTCAATAGCTAAGCGCAGTTCAGCCGCACCGGCACCTTCTTGATGACTTTGTTTAGCCATGTACATCAAAACACCGCCCTCAGAAAGCGCGAATACGGCGTGCATCAGCAAGATAGGAAAGGTTACGTGACCTTCTTCAAAAATAAATAACGGCGCGCCGCCCGCTTGTAAAAAGAAGAACGAAATATGATGTACAGCAACGACTGCGGTGCCGGTTGCCACCACTTTCCAGTCTCTAAAGTAGGAAAGAAATGCCAGAAGAACAAAGATTTCAAAGTGGACTTCAATTAACCCGAATGACTGGTGGATGTGGAGGGCTGTTAGCAGTTGAACACCGATAGCCATCGCATGGCGACTTATCGCTGAATAGGGATTTTGCAAACTAAGTACAAGTGGTACGGCAGCAATTGGAATACCAAGAACAAATGCAGGAAGAATCTCGCCAGTATAAAAACCGATGCCAATCGCAATTAGCAGTTGGATAACAATTACAACGCGAAAAATCTTGTGACCTTCTAGGAGCCAAGGATACTGCATGCCAATCTCCGACAAGTATTTGGGATTAAGTGTAGGTTAAAAATAAGGGGTGTGCTAACTTCGCCACAGTTTACGTAAGTCACGGTTTTTACGCCATTTAACTTTTGTATAGAAGTTACTGTTATTAAAAAAGTTTAATCTTCGAATGCCTAAATAAGCTAAAGGACACAATCATGCCTGCTATCGCCTTTCTTTCTACTGACCACCTTGAAGACTTCTTTGTGTACGACGAGCTTTTGATCCCGTTTTTTAATGATATCGGCTGGTCTGTAGAAACCATATCTTGGCATAGTCAGTCAGAGAACTGGGATAGGTTTGACTACGTGATTGTGCGCAGTACGTGGGATTATCAGCAGCATGCAGAGGCCTTTCTGGCTTGTTTGACTCAAATTGATGCGTCGAGCGCAACCTTGCTCAATCCATTGCCTCTTATACAGTGGAATATTGAAAAGCACTACTTAAAAGACCTACAGGACAAGGGCGTGCCTATTGTAAGGACACGGTGGAGTAATGCATTTAATAACAGTGTTATTGATGAGGCCTTTTCCCATTTCAATTGCGACACTGTGGTGGTTAAACCTACGCTTAGCGCTAATGCTGATGATACGTTTAAGCTCTCGGTCTCAAATTGGCATGAACAGCAACAGGCGCTTTCTGATACGTTTAATCAACGTGATTTCATGATTCAACCTTTCTTAAATAGCGTGGTTGAAGAAGGGGAGTACTCGCTTTTCTATTTTGGAGGGAAGTACAGCCATGCCATTAAAAAGGTGCCGCAGAAAGGCGATTTTCGCGTACAAGAAGAGCACGGGGGGAGCTTACATCCCGTTGCCGTAGATGAAGAACAACTTGATATTGCCCAGAAAGCATTATCAGCAATGCCTTGCGAAGCACTTTATGCACGGGTTGATTTAGTCAGGCAGGGCAGTGGCTGGGCGATAATGGAACTTGAACTTATTGAGCCCTCTCTTTACTTCAATTTAGATGAACAGTCTCCCCTGCGCTTTGTCGACGCATTGATAAGCTTTCATTTGAATAGGGCCTAAGCGTTGAATAAATGAAAAGTGAAGCTAGCAAATTATAGGTTTGCTGGCTTACTGATAGGAAACTAACGCTCTAATTTAGTGCTAACGCAGCGTCTTCTCAGTTCGTCCCTGCTTTATCGTCCTGTTTCTGCTTGATTCAGAATTCTTAACTTGAGCACGGCTAACTGAAGAAGTACTCGCCCGCTCAATTCGTCTTGGCTTACTGCTCTCTCGAGCCACCGGCTTGTTTTGCGGACTCGTTCTTTCAAATCGCTCTCGATTTATGTTTTGTTTAGCTGGGCGTTTTAGCGTGTTTTCTCTATTAGCATATCGCTTCGACTCTGACGGCGTTGATATCCGAGCGGGTTTGTCCCGCTTTAACTGGCTTAGCGTCCGGTCTCTAGTCGGCTTATCGCTTCTGCTCGCCGCTTGATTGCGTTTTAGCGCGTACTCAATGGATTGTTTGCGGCTTACCGAGTCTTGTTTGTTCTGAAAACGACTTTCTCTAAGTGGCGTTACCTGTTTTGGCTCAATAGTGCGTCTTACAGTCTTGGTATTTTCGGTACGCGCAATGGGTCTTACGGTATTTTTGTCATTGTGGCGTTTCGATGTGTTTACCGTGCTAGCGTGTTTATTAGACAAGTGCTTTGCCCGCGACACACCCGCATGTTCATATCGCGAAGGCGCATTGTGAACTACTCGAGTAGAGTAACGCGCACGACGATGCACCATGTTGTGTTCCCAGCGACGATAGTCTCGGCTTATCACGCGTTTTCTTGGGCTACCGTGATAATACCGGCGTACAGGCTCGCGGTGAATAACCACATGGCGGTTATGCCAGTGCACGCTACCAAAGAAAAAGAACGTAGAAAGATGGATGCTTGGAGACCAATAGACATTGCTATGATGATGATAGCTTACGTGATGACGCCAGCGAACTGGTGAAGTTGTGTGCCACCAGTGACCGTACACAACATGAGGGTCGTAATAAGGCACATACACCACTTCCCGCTGACGGGGCTCAATGTAAATTATTTCGCGAGTAGGCTCACGTTCCCGTTCAACTTCAATGTAGTCATTGGTCACCAGATTGCCAGTGTTGAGGGCGTGTTGTCGAAGCACCTGCACGCGGTCTAGTACGCGGCTTTGATCAATCAATACGTTATCACCAAGTTGCTGTAACCACTGAAGATCGTTCGCCATGGTGCTGAGTAAGTCGGTGAACGGAGCAAGTGCTTTTACGCTGGGATCCCAGTTAACACTCGCCAGCACATTTTCTACCTGCTCCGGGGTTAAATGCTTGTTGCTTTGGCGCCAGCGGTCGGCTGCAACTACATCAAGCGGGTAGGTAGCCGCAATCAGTATGTGAGTAAGCAGGGTATCAGGATAAAGCGCAATGGGCGCAAGTACACTGTCTAATTCAGCGTCAGAATATTGCTGCGTTGACGCAGAAACATGTGCAAGGTTGGCGTTCGACTGGGCGATGACAGGTAGCGCTGAAACACTAGACAGTGCGACAATCACAGATAAGGTTATGTTTTTCATACATTCTCCTTAGCGCATGAGCAACGGCTTTTCGCGCGCTAAATGGTAAGTCTGTATACGTTATAACCAGCCTATGATTAACCCAAGCTGAATAGAAAACGCCCACATTGGTGTGGGCGTTTTTAAGGAATTCGTCTATTTGAAAACGTGGGGGTCGAAAGCGTGCCCAAGCTTTTCTGTTTTCGTCTTTAAGTAATGCTTGTTGTCTTTGGTGATACCGTGGTCAATAGGCTTACGTGCAACCACGTCTATACCAAGCGCTTTTAGTGCTGCCAACTTTTTCGGGTTGTTTGTCATAAGCTCAACATGCTTCACATTCAGCGTATCTAGCATCAGCTTGCAGATATCGTAACTTCTTAAATCGGCGTCAAATCCAAGATGTTCGTTAGCTTCTACCGTGTCCATGCCGCTATCTTGAAGGTTGTAGGCGCGAATTTTATTTAAAAGACCAATACCGCGACCTTCTTGGCGAAGGTATAAAAGCACACCGTGACCATTATCGACGATATTTTGCATGGCTTTTTCTAATTGAAAGCCACAGTCACAGCGAGTGCTAAATAAAGAATCGCCTGTTAAGCATTCTGAATGGATACGAATTGGCACTACGTCGTCTTCTTTCCACTCTCCATAAGAAAGGGCAACGTGTTCTTGGCCGCTGGCTTCAACAAAGCCGTGTATTTTAAAATCACCCATGCGAGTGGGTAATTTTGCGGTACTGACATATTCGTATTTAGGCTGTTTGCTACTCATGTTACTTCTACACTTTGGACAGTAGGCAATAAGTGGGGATGACTTCTTTTTTTGCAAGTCTACCATTTTATTATACGCGAGTTGACGCTAGTGCTATCACTTTTTTCGTAAGACGTATATTAAGTGCAGTTATTAAAGTGGCGTAAACTCTCGCAGCGGGGCAGGCTTTGCAACGCTATAGCCTTGGGCAAAATCAACGCCCATTTTGCCAAGTTGTGCCATGGTGCCTTCATTTTCAACGAATTCCCCAACGGTTTGCATACCCATGGCTTTCGCTACATCATTGATTGACGCAACCATAGCCGTATCTACACTGTCGTTCAGCATATCCTTGATAAACATACCGTCAATCTTTACCTGATTAACCGGCAAGCTTTTAAGGTAACTGTACGAAGAGAAGCCGCTACCGAAGTCGTCTAGGGCAAACGAACACCCAAGGCGATTAAAAGTACGCATAAAGGCAAGGGTGTCCTCCATTTTTATAATCGCTACCGACTCGATCACCTCGAAACAAATCTTGTTGTAAGGAATATTAAAGGTTTCGAAAGCGTTTAAAATGAATAGCGTAAAATCTCTGTCTGCTAACGAATGGCAGTTAAGGTTTATACTGCATCGCCTTAACTCAGCGAGATGTTCAGGGTTTTCAGACAGCCATTTGAACGTATTTGTGACTACCCATTTGTCGACATTTACATTCATTTCAAAGCGCTCTGCCGTGGGTAAAAAATTAGCGGGCTCAACAATTTTTCCGTCTTTTTCCCTTAGGCGCAGTAGCACTTCATAATAGTGACCATCGCTGGCTTTGCTCAAAGGTCTTAATGACTGGTAATAAAGTTCAAAGCGCCCTTCTTCCAAGGCGTTGTTTATAGAAGAGACCCAGTCCAGCTCACGCTGATAGCGCTGCATGCTCTCATCATCTTTATTATATCTATGCACCTGATTTCTGCCTTGCTCTTTGGCAAAATAACAGGCGGCGTCAGCCATGCTTAAATACTGCCCTGAGCTAACGTTACTATCATCGCATACGACCATGCCAATACTTACGCCTAAGTTGAATATTCGGTTATCCCACATGAACCGATAGGCCTGTACTGCATTGAGAATTTTCACTGCATTGAGATAAACCGCATCAGCATCTAAATCTGAATAGATAACGCCAAACTCATCACCCCCGAGTCTTGCTAGCTGCGCGTTGGGTAGCAGCGTATTTTCAATCAGGCGGGCGACGTCTTTTATGAGTACATCTCCCGCTTTGTGACCGCAGGTGTCGTTAACAACTTTAAATCGGTCTAAATCTAAAAAGAGTAGGCACACAGGTAACGCGCTGTGGTTATGTACTTTTTCCTTAAAGACAGATTCAAATTGCCGTCTGTTGTATACGCCGGTTAGTGAGTCGTGAGTGGCCAAATACTGAAGGCTTAAATCGGATTGCTTTTTTTCCGTGATATCAATAATTGAGCCGTACAGGTAAGTTCCTTCATCGTTCTCGCGGATCTGGCAAGACAATGAAAACCAGAACTCTGTGCCGTCCCGACGTTTTCCCCGTATCTCTTTTCTGGTGACGTGGCCTTGCTGTGATATCTCACCTAACAATACATGTCTATCTTCTGGTGATGCGTAAAAGGCTTTTGTGCTTGCCCCCTCGCTAAGCATTTCTTCCTCATTCTCATACCCAAACACCGTGCACATCGCAGGGTTAACTGAAATAAGCTTACCGTCCCAGGTTGATGTGTAGTGTCCTTCAGCGGAGTTTCGGAACAAGTCATAAAAGTGATTTAAGCTAGAAATTGTTTCAGCTTGAGAGGAGAGTTTATGTTGATTGAGTACCTGTTCTTTTGTGATGACCGCAAATCCAAAACACAGGAAACCCAAGGTTAAGAAAAACAGCATTCCCATCGCGACATCGACAGTATAAATAAGGTCGCTGAAAAGGTTTTGGGTCACCAAAGCGTAAAACGCAAAGAAAGATAGCCAGGCCAGAATATAAGTGGTGCTGACAACACTACTGCCTTTGTCTTTAAAGATAAGAGCAAGGGTAACGTGATACAAACCCATCGCCGCTGTGAGTATAAGCAGCGTGATTGTGACCATATAAGCATTTACGGTAAAACAGTAAATGGTAGCAGCAATAGGTAGGGCATAATTAAGCAGTCTTAAAACGAAAGGCACACGAGAGAACAGATGATGAGTCACTTTTCCGATACACAGTAGTAATACGCCGAAGCATACGGCGTAAAAATGCTCGCTAGCGTTAGTCAGGCTAGGCCAAAACGCGAGGCCACCCTCTGTAATGAACAATAATGCAATAAGCACCAATGACGACATGGTTAGCCAGAAGCGGGTAGGGATACGCTGATATAAGTAGGAAAAAAGAAAATAGAAAGCAATGAGTGCCATCACACCCGACACAGCACCAAGCAAAGTCAGCATATTAGTGTCGTGTTGAGCAAGCAGGTCTCGCTCCCATAGTGACATTGGAAAGTACTTTAGCCCCTCGTCTTTCACTGCGATTAGTAACCGAGCGTCTTGGTATGGTTGAAGGGTGAAAGCAAGCCTGATATTTGGAAGCGGTTGTCTTAACGAATAGTCACCTTTACCGGCTTGATAACGGTACGATTTTATAATTCGCTGGCTGCTGTCTAGAAGATAAATCTGCAAATCATCAACGTTTAGTCGGTCGATATTAAGCACTAAGGGAATGGCACTATAGCCAGAGTGGACAAGCTCTGTTGAATACCACACACGTTCTGTTGAAGAAGCCGTTGCTGTTGGTGTTTTTGTGAAGCTTCCCGTCAATACATCAAAATAGGTTGCGCTATTAGGTGCAATTGATACCCGTGCATAATGGTTGATGATTTCCCTTTCGAAAGACTCATCGATAACAAGCCGCGGGCTGGCAAAGGCGTTTATGCTTAGAACCACCCAACTAATGAGCAAAGCTGCAACGTACTTTGTTAGCTGGGAGATTGGCACTAGCATGATCCTTGAAGCGCTAATTATGTGTTTTCTATAGAATAATACTAGTCTGTCCTAAAAGCCAAACAGAAAGAAAAAGGCATGGTGATACTTACGTGTTTTGAAGATACTGGTAGATCGCATTCGGTGATTGTTGAGTGCCTACCGGTTCCAGCCAAATCGCCTCGCAAAGCCATTCAATGCAAAGTATGCATTGAAAATTTGTATCGCTGGATTGGGTGGTAACAAGCGCCTGAAAGCGATCGGCTCCCCAATCTGCGTCGGATAGTGAAAAGTGAAAAATTTCACAAAACTGCTCTGCCCACTGCTGAGTTTTAAGAGGCGTTAAAGGTAATGCAACGCGGATTTCTACGCTTTGTTCGTTAACCACGGCGTGCTGTTGAATGTCTTCTTTGGTGAGATTTTGCATAGAACTTATCAATTCGCTGGTTATTGTAAACCTGCTTGCTTTATAAAGTGTATATAGTACAACACAAAAACAATAGCGTTAATCTAAGCGTATTAAGGACGGGGTATGCTAACACTTCACCATTTAAATAACTCTCGCTCGCAGCGAATTTTGTGGCTTCTTGAAGAGCTGGGCGTAGATTACAAAATAGAATTCTATCAACGAGACAGTAAAACAAACCTAGCGCCGGATTCATTGCGCGCTGTTCATCCGCTGGGACGCTCTCCGGTGCTTACTACGCCGCACGGTGCTATTGCCGAGTCTGGTGCTATTGTGGAATACCTTGTTCGCCACCACGCTACAGACGCATTTTCTGTACCTCAAGACCCAGAGGCACTTCAACAGTATTGGTTTTGGCTGCATTTCGCTGAAGGTTCGCTAATGCCGCCACTAGTGGCAAACTTAGTGCTGGAGAAAGCGCGTCAAAAAGGTTCGAAGCCTTTCTTTATTAAGCCAATTACTAACAAACTGATAGACGGTATTTTAAATGCCTATTATGGCCCTAATTTAGGGCAGAGCTTACGCTATGTGGAATCTTACTTAGCGAAAAATACTTGGTTTGCGGGTGACGCGCCTAGTGGCGCTGATGTTCAAATGATATTTCCGTTAGAGTCGTTGGTAGCCAGCGGGCGTGCGAAAGACTTTACTGCCATACAAGGTTACGTAAAACGGGTTCATGCTAGAGAAGCCTACAAAGCTGCGCTTGAGAAAGGGGGGGAATATGCTTACGCCTAGTGTGTTTATCTCTACTGCGTGCACTTTTACTTTCTGCAAACCCTGCGGCCAGCTGGAAAACAGAATCTAGTTGGCCTGCAAGCCCTCAGTGCTCTCGATTTATGTAATCATCAATAAGCTGGATAAAAGCCTCACCATAGCGCTCGAGTTTGGTTTGGCCTACGCCGCTTACATCAAGTAAGGTGTTGCGCGTAGTGGGGAGTTTACACGCCATATCCACTAAGGTGGCGTCACTAAATACCACATACGGCGGCACTTCATTTTCTTCGGCCAACACTTTGCGTAAGTGCTTAAGACGGGTGAACAACGTTCGGTCGTAGTTAGCAGGCGCTTGTTTTGCTTTTTTCTTGTCGGGCTTAAATTCAAGTCGCGGAACGGCAAGCTGAACCGCGACCTCGCCCTTGAGTACTGGTCGTGCGGCCTCGGTTAAACGCAACGCGGCATGAGCAGTAATATCAACGCGTATAAGGCCTTTATGAACAAGCTGGTTGATAATGTTGTGCCAGTAGCTATCCGACTTATCTTTACCTATGCCGTATGTGGAAAGCTGGTAGTGGCCTGCTTCCTGAAGGCGCCTAAGCTGCTTGCCTCGCAAAACATCAATGACATACTGGCTAGAGGCTTGCTGTGAGAGCCGAAGTACACACGACAGTACTTTTTGTGCAATCACCAAACCGTCGATCATCTTAGGTGGGTCTAGGCAAATGTCGCAGTTGCCACAGGCGCTGTCGCTGAACTGCGAAAAGTAATTCAGGAGTACTTGTCTACGACAGGTTTGTGCTTCTGAAAAAGCTTCCATAGCTGCAAATTTTTGTAACTCTATTTGGTTACGCTCGGCTATTTCCCCTTGCTCTATCCACTGTTTTACGCGGGCTGCGTCTTTTTCGTCGAACAATAGTAAAGCTTCAGACTCCAAGCCGTCTCGCCCCGCTCGGCCGGTCTCCTGATAATAGCTTTCAACACTGCGCGGAACATCGTGGTGAACCACATAACGCACGTTCGATTTGTTGATACCCATGCCAAAGGCAACGGTGGCCACCACAATATCAATTTTATCGTTAAGGAACTGGCGTTGTACCAGCTCTCGCTCGTCGTTGTCCATACCCGCGTGATAGGCCGCGCAGCGAAAACCTTGTCTGAATAATTTAGCGTGCAGGTCGTCGACTTTAGCGCGACTGTTACAGTAAATAATGCCGCTACCTTCTTGCTGTTTTACGTAAGCAACAACTTGATCAAAGGCTTTGTACTTGCTCATTACGCGGTAGCGGATATTAGGTCTGTCGAAGCTGCCTTTATAAACCAGCGGGTTGTTAAGGTTTAGCTGCGTCAGTATGTCTGCTTGGGTCGCTGAATCTGCAGTCGCTGTGAGTCCAATAACAGGAATAGAGGGGAAGCGAGATTTTATTTGCCCCAGAGCGCGATAATCCTGCCTGAAATCGTGCCCCCAATGGGAAACGCAGTGCGCTTCATCAATGGCAAATAAGGCAATGTCGGCGTGCGCAAGCGACTGCTGAAAATAGTACTGCATTAAACGCTCAGGCGACACGTAGAGCAAGTCGAGCTTTCCTGCTTGAAGTGCGTCATTTATGCGTGCTTGTTCGTCTGCTTCTAGCGTTGAATTGAGATAGGCAGCTTTTACGCCCAGCGCTTTAAGCTGTTCTACTTGGTCCTGCATAAGCGATATAAGCGGTGACACAACAATAGCGGTGCCCTGGCGCACTAACGCAGGAATTTGATAGCACAGCGACTTGCCACCACCTGTTGGAAGCAAAACAAGTGCGTCTTTACCTTCACATACTTGGTGAATGACTTCGCCTTGACCGTCGCGAAAAGCATCGTAACCAAATACATCTTTTAAGACGGTTTCTGGTGTTTTTACACGTTGCGTTTCTGGCGCTAATTCTGATGGAGCTATTGCAGTTGTCATGGCGCTGGATTTTACGCGTTTTTGGCGACGTCTTCACGGGGCAATTTAAAAAACTAGACTAAAATTCAGCGATAGTCCTGATCAGAGGGGCAGCAGCTCTTATAATTTATTTTGATTCAACATCATTGGTTGGATGAATTTCCGTCAAACTTACGTTCGGTAGTAATGTTGCTTATAAGCACATTACAAATATCAATTCATCAAGGAAAGCGAGTGGATAAGAAAACGACTAATAAAGACGAAGCTAAGGGCAGCGAAACACTAAACCATGAACTAATGATTAAACATGTAATTGCGCTTTTTCGTGATACTATGCCGTTTAACCAGTTGCTGGGCTTGGAATTTGTTACTGAAGGAGAGGGGCTGGATACACAGATCTCCCTGCACCTTGATTGGCAACCAGCGCTGACCGGCAATCCAATGCAAAAAATCCTACACGGCGGTGTAACAGCGACTATGCTAGACACCATCGGTGGTTTAGTTTCAATTGTAGAAACCATCAAACAAACCGCACGTGAACACCTTGCGGACCTTCAAGTTAGATTGCCCACCATGGGCACAGTCGATATGCGCGTTGACTACTTAAGGCCGGGAAGAGGCGAGCGCTTTGTTGCGACAGCCACGATTATACGCAAGGGCAGTAAATTAGTGGTTTGTAGAATGGAATTGCACAATGAAAAAGGCGATCATATAGCCTTTGGCACGGGTACGTATATGCTGGGATAGCAGTGTCTTAATAGGTTTGCATCATCCCACAATGCCTGTTGTGACGTTGTGTAAAGGAAGTGAGCGGTATTAACGGGAGGTGTAGCATGGCAGAGCCATTACCAGATTTAATTGAAGAGATTGTTACCGAAAGTATGGGTGACGATCCGGCGACCTTGTTAGCCACCCTTGCGGGGCAAGACGAGGTATACATCGCATCACTGTTAGAATCGTTGCCCGTAGAAAAACGTTTGGCGGTATGGGAAGGCATTCCTCGCGACCGTAAGCTCGACGTATTGGTTGAGATGCGTAGCGACCCCCGTGAAATTCTTATCGACAATACGCCGCACGACGAATGGGCGTCTATTTTTGCTGATATTGACGCAGAAGATTTACTGGAACTACTCGATTCATTGCCAAAACGCCTTGTCGATATGGCCTATGAATCACTTGATTCTAAAGAGCGTAAGTACTTCAGAGAAGCGACACAATTCCCAGATAACCAAATAGGGCACTGGGTTAACCACGAGCAGTTAGTGTTACCTTCGAACGCGAAAGTGCGCGAAGGGCTACGCTTATTAAGACGTGACATACCTCAGCATTGTGACAGCATTTTTTTGGTGAACCGCTCAGGTCAATTTTCCGCGCTGGTTAAAATTAGCCACCTCTTCAATGCGCAAGATCACGTGTCGCTATTCGACTTGTCGGAAGAAAGTGTGACGACCATTCAAGGGGCTGACGACACTATGAATGCGTCGCTACTTGTTCAACGTTCTGGGCTTGCGTCGCTGCCGGTAGTTGACGAAAACAACAAGCTTCTCGGCCGATTAGATGTGACCTCTGCAAGTGAGTTGGTTAACGAGTTTTACGAACGCCAAGTGATGGCCTCGGCCGGTATGGATGAGGACGAAGATTTATTCTCGCCTGTGGCGAAAAGTGCGAAAAATCGTGCCCTTTGGCTTGGCATTAACTTGCTTACCGCATTTTTAGCTTCGTGGTTTATTGGATTGTTCGAAGGCACCCTTCAACAAGTGGTTGCCCTTGCGGTACTGATGCCGGTAGTGGCAAGTATGGGAGGCATTGCAGGTAGTCAAACGCTAACCCTGATTGTACGCGGCTTGGCGTTGGGGCAGGTCACGCCTGCCAACTTACGGGCGCTGATGGTGAAAGAGCTTAAAGTAGGCGGCGTAAATGGCGTGATTTGGGCCTTGGTAATTGGCGTTGTTGCTTATTTCTGGTTTACCGATGCCATGTTAGGGGTGGTTATCTGTTTGGCCATACTGTTCAACATTGTAGCCGCCGCACTTGCAGGCGTGTTTGTACCTGTAATATTGGACAAGCTGAAAATAGACCCTGCACTGTCGGGGTCGGTCATTTTGACTACCGTAACCGACATTGTAGGCTTTGTAGCATTCTTAGGTTTGGGCACACTGTTTCTGCTGTAGCACCATTCCCGCGATAAATCTTGTCCTGTTTTTTCATGATGAACGGATCTTAGGCCCCATTGAATGAGCACATTTAGTGGGGCTTTTTCATTTTTTGTTAATTACGTTTCATTAATTATGCCGCTTGTTACACGTCCTTTGCCGCATTGGAAAGCGTTAAGGGTTGTGTATTCAACTAACCTGATAAACAATACGCGCCTTCTTCCCCCGAATTTCGTTGGAGTCAGTCTTGTCTAAGCAAGCCAGTGCCGCTCAAGTCGGCGTTATTTGTGCAATTGCCGCATATAGTATGTGGGGTGTTGCACCTGTTTATTTCAAACAGTTGATGGTATTGCCGGCTGCTGAAATCCTGATGCACAGGGTAATTTGGTCTGTGGTGCTGTTGGTTGGGCTTATTGCCGCGCTAAAGCAGTGGCCCAAAGTGGGCGCCGCCTTTCGCAATAAGCGCGTTATGCAGATTTTATTCGTTGCAGGGTTGTTACTCGGGGCGAATTGGCTCTTGTTTATTTGGGCAATTAATAACGACCATATTCTTGATGCAAGCCTTGGCTATTACATCAACCCTCTTATCAACGTATTTTTAGGGCGACTTTTCTTAGGTGAAAGGTTGCGTAACTTACAGCGTGTAGCCGTTGGGCTTGCCGTTATTGGCGTGGCTATTCTTATTTTCTCTTATGGCCACGTGCCGTGGATTGCCCTGGTGCTTGCGGGAAGTTTTAGTGTGTATGGCTTATTGCGCAAGCAAGTGGCTGTAGACTCGCTACCGGGCCTATTCATTGAAACTTTAATGCTCTCGCCATTCGCTATTATTTACTGGGTCTTCTTTGGCTCTGAGTACAGTAACTTATTTAATAACGACGCCACGCTAAATACCCTTATTTTAGCGGCTGGCATTGTAACTACCGCGCCACTACTTTGTTTTACCGCTGCAGCAAGGCGCATTATGTATTCAACGCTGGGCTTTTTTCAGTACATTGGCCCAACGCTTATGTTCATTCTGGCGGTTTACCTGTACGGCGAACCGCTTGAAGAGTCGCGCTTGGTGACCTTCGGCTTTGTGTGGTTTGCGCTTATCTTGTTTAGTGCAGATTCGCTAGTTAATTACCGCAGTCAGCGTAAAGCGCGAAAGCTAGCGGTGGAGTAGGGGCTTTTGCGCACAAGTCTTTAATTAAACGTCGGACAGCTAAGCGGCAGTTGATTGAGTGAAAAGCTAAAGCAGTGAAGCTTGCTCTTGCTGAGGAACATCTGGTGGTTCGCACTTCACTTGGTTACGCCCACTATTTTTGGCGGCATAAAGCTGCTTGTCGGCAAGGCTTAGTAGCTTATCTACGCGCTGAGTGTGGGCGCCACTTACCCCAATACTGCAGGTCACTTTAATGTCGCTTTTAGGCAGCTGAATAATTTCTGCTTCCACCACTTTTCTGAAGTCGTCTAAACGCTCACAGGCTTCTTTTAGTGGTGTTGACGGCATGTATATACAAAACTCTTCGCCACCAAAGCGGGAAATAATTTCGTCTGGAAAATAAAACTCAATAAGGGCCGCCATGGCTTTTAGCACAATGTCACCTGCGTCATGGCCATGGGTATCGTTTATCGATTTGAAAAAGTCTAGGTCAATAAGGGCGAGAGCGTGATCTTCAGACAGGTTTTGGTGTTGTACAGTAACCATGTAGAAGAAGTGGCGCCTGTTAGGCAAACCTGTTAAATAGTCGGTGTTGGCCACACGACGAATTTCTTCAACGCTCTCAATATATTCCACGTTCTGCATCACGCGACACAAGAATTCTTCATGACAGTAGGGCACTCGTAAGAAGTCATTTGCACCACTTTTAATAAAGTGCGCAGACATTAACATGCCTTTGCCTCCAGCAACGCCCATAATTGCCAACTGCTCTTTCGAAAAGGCTTTTCTTAAACTGGCGACAAAGTGCGTGCCTGTCATATCAGGCAACGTGTTGTCAGTGATAACAAGACGTACGTTTTTGTGTTCAGACAAGCATTGCATAGCGTCTGTAGCCGTTAGGCATTCAAACGCAATAAAATTATGGCGCTGAAGTAATGAAACGGTTTTTGAGCGCAACACCCGATTAGTGCTTACCACGACGACACCAGTAGACTTGTTTTTTTCTAATCGGCTAATAAGACGATTGAGGTAGTCGTAGTTCTGCGAATTTTCTTTGGGAATGTAATCGACAACGTCACGTTCTAGGACTTTATCGCGAATAGCGCTATCTAAACTTTCTGTTGTAGCAATGGTGGGAATGAAAGACTCAACCGTAAAGTCGATGGCTTCGCCTTTTGGTGCATCGGGAAGCGAGTATGCAACAATAGCACACAGAAAGGTTTCCGGCATATTTTGCGAAAACCGTGCTTTGCCTTCTGTCAGCGACGTCGCGCCAACGGGGGTAAGGCCTGCCCGGCGTACTAATTTCGCTATAAGTTCAAGGTTGCCTTCACCATTTTCGATGATCAGCACGTGTTGCTGCATACATTTCAACTTAGGTTTAGGCTACCTTGCCTATTAATAATGTTACGCTTTCTCCAGCTTTGCGTAAGCAAGTACCAGCCATTTGCTGCCAAATTCGTCGAAGTTTACTTGAACTCGACCGTGCTCACCACTCCCTTCGTAGTTAAGTACGATCCCTTCGCCAAATTTACGGTGTACAACTCGCTCACCTAAACTAAAGCCCGTTTCTTCAAAACTCGCGTGCGACGTCGCTTGGCTAAAGCGGTTGTGCACGGGCCGCGAAATAGTCGATTTCAGCCTAACCTCTTCAACGCAGTCTGCTGGCATTTCGCGAATAAATCGAGAAGCAGTATGATACTTATCTTGGCCATAGAGTCGACGACTTTCTGCATAAGTAATATACAACTTTTGCATTGCTCTGGTCATACCAACATAGCAAAGTCTGCGTTCCTCTTCCATTCGACCTGGCTCGTCGTTAGTCATTTGGCTAGGGAACATGCCTTCTTCTACACCTGCTAAGAATACCAGTGGAAATTCAAGGCCTTTAGCGGTGTGAATGGTCATCATTTGCACGGCATCCTGGTCTTTATCCGCCTGGGTTTCACCTGCTTCCAGCGACGCATGAGCTAGAAAGGCTGCCAGAGGCGACATTTCTTCGGCTTCTTCAGGCACGATAAAGGTTTTACATGCAGTAACCAATTCTTCCAAGTTTTCTAGACGTGCTTGGGCTTTTTCTCCGCGCTCTGCTTGGTACATGGCGTACAGACCAGATTGGCGAATAGCTTTATCGGCTTGTTGGTCAAGGGGCTCATCTAACGTGGATTGCTCTAGCTCAGTAATTAGCAACACAAAGCTTTGCATAGCGTTTAGCGCGCGGCCTTTGAAGCCACCTTCATTAATGAGCAACTGACACGCCTGCCACATTGAACAGTTGTGCATTCGCGCGGTGTCGCGCACTTGCGATAAGGTTTTCTCACCAATACCGCGACTTGGGGTGTTAACCACGCGTTCAAAAGCAGCGTCATCGTGCGGGTGGCTTACCATGCGCATATAGCCAAGGGCGTCTTTAATTTCTTGGCGCTCGAAGAAGCGCAGGCCGCCGTATATGCGATACGCCAGCCCTTCGTGTAGCAAGGCTTCTTCCAGTACTCGAGACTGGGCGTTGTTTCGATAAAGAATAGCGGTATCAGTAAGGGCGTTGCCTTGATTAAGCCAATCTTTGATTTTCGAAACAATAAAGCGCGCTTCATCTAGCTCGTTGAAACCCGCATATACAGAAATAAGCTCGCCTTGCGCGTCTTCTGTCCAAAGTTCTTTCCCTAAACGGCCCGTATTGTTGTCGATAACCGTGTTCGCCGCTTTAAGAATGTTTCCTGTAGAGCGGTAATTCTGCTCAAGGCGAATAGTAGTAGGCTCGTTGAAGTCTTTCAGGAAGTGCTGAATATTATCTACGTTCGCGCCGCGCCAGCCGTAAATAGACTGATCGTCGTCGCCAACAATCATAATGTTATTATTACCACCACTACACAGCATACGAAGCCATGCATATTGGATATTGTTGGTATCTTGGAATTCGTCTACCAACACTGCACGGAAACGACGTTGATAGTGGACTAGTACTTCTGGGTTTTTAGCCCATAATTCATGTGCGCGTAGCAACAGTTCAGCAAAATCTACTAAGCCTGAACGGTCGCAAGCGTCTTGATATGCCGCATAGACTTCGCGCATGGTCTTTTGAATATGATCGCCGTGGGTTTCAATGTGCTGAGGGCGCAAGCCTTCGTCTTTGTTGCCATTTATGTACCACTGAATTTGACGAGGCGCCCAATGCTTTTCGTCCAGGTTCATGGCCTTCAGAATGCGGCGAATAAGTCGATACTGATCGTCCGAATCAATTATCTGAAAATTCTCAGGCAAGTTGGCTTCTGCATGGTGCGCGCGTAGTAAGCGATGCGCAAGCCCGTGGAAGGTACCAATCCACATATTGTGCAGGCTGCGACCCATCAACGACTCTATTCGGCCGCGCATTTCTTTGGCTGCTTTATTGGTAAAGGTCACTGCCAAAATAGAAAAAGGGGCGATGTTTTCAACTTCCATTAACCACGCAATGCGATGCACTAATACGCGGGTTTTACCACTGCCCGCGCCAGCCAAAACTAGGGCGTTAGATAGTGGGGCTGCTACTGCTTCACGCTGTTTGTCGTTTAGCTCGTCTAGCAGTCGAGATACATCCATAGTGTGGTACCTGTTAGTTGATAGTGTTATACATTCAGCAGCGCGCTATTATGCCACCTGCCTGTTAATTTATACAGTCCAGTTTTTCCCAGTGAAGATAAACTTCAACGGCATTATACGTTCGTGTGCAATCATGATTTTAAGTATTATTTAATGAAAGATACGAGCGCTCTGAACGTTCTATTAAATTAATGGAAGCACTCAGTTAGACGCAGCGAGAGAACAGGATGCTTTAATGATGTATACATGTACGATACGGTTATTAGCTATAACGAATTAATTCGATAAATTGATCGAATTATGCGCTTGGTCGGTATTACATCGGTATTGCATCACATCAAACTCAGGTAAACTTTTACGCGTTCCCTTTTGTCAGCATAGATATGCCCAGCAAGGAACAAGTTAGATTGCTTACTCAATTTTCTTATAGAACACAGCATTTTTATATAACGGGACATGCTCATGACCGCACTTACTACGCCCATCGATTTTTGGTCTACGCTGAAACAAGAAGCGCAAGTTGTTGCTGAAAAAGAGCCTTTGCTGTCTAGCTATGTGCATGCCAGTGTTCTTGCACATCACAACTTTGAATCGTCGCTAAGCTTTATTCTGTCGAACAAAATGGCAGACGACGTTATGCCTGCGCTCGCCATTCGTGAAGTTTTCGATGAAGCTTACTTACTTGAACCTGGCATCAGCGAAGCGGCTATTGCTGACATTCTAGCGATTAAGGCGCGGGATGCGGCGGTCAACGATTACCTTACTCCCTTACTTCACTTTAAAGGTTTTCATGCTGTGCAAGTACACCGCATGGCGCATTACCTTTGGGTTCATGGGCGTCATCAGCTTGCTTTATTCTTACAAAGCCGCAACTCGGCAAGCTTTGGTGTAGATATCCACCCTGCTGCGCGTATAGGTAAAGGCGTCATGTTTGACCATGCAACTGGCATTGTAGTGGGCGAAACTGCAGTGGTTGAAGACAACGTATCTATTTTGCAGAGCGTTACATTAGGTGGTACCGGTAACGAGTCGGGCGACCGCCACCCTAAAATTCGCCAAGGCGTGTTAATTGGCGCTGGCGCCAAGATCCTTGGAAATATTGAGATAGGTGAAGGCTCAAAAGTAGGCGCTGGTAGCGTTGTACTCAATAGTGTTCCAGCTCACGTTACTGTGGTGGGTGTTCCAGCTAAAGTGGTTGGGAGACCGGTTTGTCAAAGCCCATGTGAATCCATGCGCCAAAACGTACTAGAAGATAACTCCCACGTATAAAATTGGGGTCAGAGTACATTTCTGCTTTCGTAATAATGGGGTCAGAGTACATTTTTGTCTTCAGCGTATTTGAGCGATTAAATGTACTCTGACCCCATTATTTGAGGGTTATTGTGTTGCCGCCTTTTTCTTTTGATGCGTAGAGTGCGCGGTCGGCGCGCTGAATGAGCGTCTCGAGTGTATCGCTTTGCTGCATAAGAGTGACGCCGAAGCTCGATGATAATGACACTTCTGAAATAATGATTGCGTTTATACCTTCACGTACCTTTTCCACCAAATTAAGGGCGTTTTGCTCGTTGATATTAGGCAGAAGCAGTACAAATTCGTCGCCGCCGAAACGGGCAAAAACATCCGCTTTACGCACAATATCCTTCGTCACCTGACTTAAGCGGCGCAATGCATTGTCGCCGTCTACATGGCCTAATTCGTCGTTAATACGTTTAAACTTATCTAAATCAAACATAACGAAATAAAGCGAGCTTCCAGATTCACGGCTCTGAGCCATTTCTAGTGCGCTGCGCTGAGCCAAATACTCCCGCGTATAAGCTTGGGTTAAGGTATCCACAAAAACACGGTCTTTGAGCAGAGCATTGTCTGCTTGTAACTGAGGAATGGCTATACCAAACAACGCGTTGGCTGCAATAACGTTGAGTGCAAACTGATACACTTTGACGTAATCCATTAAGGCGAATATATGCACTAGCAAAACAATACATAGGCTGCTTATAGCAAGGCTTATAACATTACGCTTTGTACTTTCAGTACACGCTATCCACATGTGGGTAATGGCGAGAAAAAAGATAGCAAATGCACTGTCACGAGACTGGGTAAGTTTTGCCAATAACATGACGAATAGTATGAGGGCCAAATTGATTGCCACTTTTTTAAAGTAGCTGTGTAAATCGGATGAAGCGCAGTTAGAAAATGCTAAGAGGTCTATTTTAGATGCCGCACTTATTTTTACTAACAAGCCAGCAAAAAGAGGTGCAAGCACTACAACACCAGCCATATCCCCTATCCAAAAGGGCAGCATCGCTTCTTTAATATCCGCCGCTGACATCTGATTAGTGAGAACAAGTGAACCAATGACTAGTTGCGTAGCAACTAACGACGAAATACAGCCGATGATTAAGAACGATACGATTAATTGGGGTGTGGTGACGTCGGGCTTTCTCAATAGATGGCCGAGAACACTGGCTCCTGCATAGTAAGGGAGCATATGTGCAACGCCGAATAACACGCCGCCCCACATCATTTCTACGTTACTTAACGGCAGCAAGTAGTTATGACCATTCCAGACGGTAATCGCAATGGCGGCCACCATAATAGGCACTACCGCGCGCCAACCTAAAACTAAGAAGCATGCAAGGGTGTAGCCTGCCGCAGGAAACCAAACACTGGCGTGTTCAGTGTATTCAACAATGCGTCCAATTTGCCATATGGCAATCCAAGACAAGATAATAAATACATCTTGATACAAGCCAGACAGTGGCTTAAACGGCCAAAAAGAGCGACCTGTCTCGGCATGTTCATGAACATTCGAGGTTGGCTTATCTACCTTGGACGCTTGTTGCGACCTTGACTTCGAGATAGCAGGTTTTTCCATGAGGACACAAAAACTACGACTTCAGTTTTCAGTGTATAACGAGTGAGCGTTAAAATCTATACACCCTAAGTGCGGCTCTCTAGACCTTTAATAATGCGGCTTACTCAAAGGTTCACATCCCGCAAAAGAATGAGTAGTAGAGGTCTGTATTTTCGAGATAAATAGCGCCTAGACAAATTGAATAAGCTCTTCTAATGAATCAAGTTGAACGTGTGGAAGTACTGAAACGGGTTCTAATTTCAACTGCATTGGACGATTACATGCAAACCAAGCCGACTGATAGCCTGCATTAATGGCACCGAAGACGTCTTTAATAATATTATCGCCCACATGTAAAATGTGCGACGGCGTTACCTTTATCAGTGAGGCCGCTTCATCAAACATGTTTTGAGCAGGCTTCATAGGCCGTTCCACACTGGCGTGTAAGATCGCCGTGAAGTAACGGTCTAACCCTACTTTTTGCGCGTTTACATTGCCGTTAGTAATACCAACGAGCGGTAAGTGCTGGCTAAGTTTATCGAGGGTGTGGTGAACATTGCTGGCTAATGCAAAATCGCTTCTTGCGTCATAAAAACAATTAAAGCAGCTGTCTACAGCAGCACGTAATGCAGTGTCTTCTGTAGGGACTATTGATAACTGGTTTGCTGGCGTGCCAGATAGTGCAGCGTTTAAAACAACGCGACGAAGCTGCCCCATATCAGAAGCCAACCGCGCGTCTTTGGCGATAGCCGCACGTTTAAGCTGTAGCCAATCAAGTGATGTTAGCTTAGCCGCATGTTTGTGATGTTCAGCAATATGCGCTTGAAGGGCTTGCTCTGCGCGTCGAATAATAGGTTCATTATTGTAGAGGGTGTCATCAAGGTCGAAGGTCATAGCCTCGACGTTATTGATAGACCTGAAAAACTGCATTGGGAAACCTTCTAGTAGCGTTATTTCTTATGTGCGCGAGGGTGAGCCGCGTCATAAACCTTAGCGAGATGCTGAAAATCCAGATGGGTATAAACTTGTGTTGTTGACAAGTTAGCATGACCTAATAGCTCTTGAACCGCACGCAAATCTCCGCTGGATTCTAATACGTGGGTAGCAAAGGAATGGCGCAGTTTGTGAGGGCTTACTTTTTGTGACAGCGACTGTTCGCTTGCCATTTTATCGAGGCGATTAGCGACTTGTCGATTGGATATGCGGGTTTTGCGCTTACTCACAAAGACCGCACTTTCGTAAGGTGATGCGTAGGCAGGGCGTACCTTTAACCACGCGTTAAGTGCTTTTTGTGCGTGTCGGCCTAACGGAAGTATTCGCTGTTTACTTCCTTTACCCATGACCTTCACGGTACCGTCCTTTAGACAGTCGGCCAAATTAAGCCCAGTCAGTTCGCTCAAGCGCAGTCCACAGCCATAAAGTAGCTCAAACATAGCCACATCACGTAATTGCATACCTTCATCGTCGTCACTGCTTCGGGGGGAGGCATTAAGAAGCTGCTGCATTTCATCTACGCTTAGTTGCTTAGGCAATGGCTTCCCTTGTTTCGGAGCTTGAATACCCTCTACAGGGTTGCTGAATAGTTGCTGATGATCGATAAGATATTGGCAGAAGGTTCTAAGTGCCGATAGGCGCAATGCTATACTGCGCGGGCTGTGCCCTGACATCTTTGCATCAGCCATTACCCGCTTTATGTCGCTCGGCGTCAGCCCCGACCACTCGTAAAGCCCAAGTAGCTTTGCAACTTCTGTGAGTTGGCGCTGATAATTTTTGATAGTGTGAAGAGATAACCCACGTTCTACCTGTAGATGTAGCAGAAACTTATCTAGCCATTGCTGGCAAGGCTCGCTTATCAATGCGTCCGTAGACACTACACCTAATATCCCATCATTTCAGGCAAGATGATATTAAGCACTTGCTGAAGCTGTTGAAGTAACAAGGTGTCCATATCTGGGGTGAAGTGGCTGGCGTCACTGCTGCTAATACCTAAAATACCGAGTTCACGGTTGTCACCAAGCAGCATTAGCGCTACAGACTCCGCAGGGCTTTCTCCGAAAAGAAGCTGGCGTTCGTGCTGAGATAATCGACCAAAGAAAAAGTTGGTATTTTTAAAACGTTTTTCAGTAAATAAACGTTGCTGTAGTTCGGGGATCGCGTGTGGACCTTTAAAGCTCTTAATGACCGCCGATGACAATTGTAAACGCTCTTGAAGCACATCTTCCAAAGTAAACTGAACTTCGGCAACACTTTCACAGCGCAGAAGCTGCACGTTTAAATCGGTGTAAACGCGATATATTTTTTCGTTTTGTTTAGCGATGCTCACCAGCTGATTGAGTTTGAAATTAAGCTGCCTAACTTTCTTTCGAAGCTGATCGCTTTGAATTTCTACCAGTGAAACACTGCCTTTCTGCTCGTGGGGAAGCTTAATTTTTTCAAGAAGGTCGGGGTGCTCGGCAAAGAACTCAGGGTTTTGTAACAAGAACGCGCGCACATCGGCACTCGACAATTCCGTTGTGTCGTTAAATGGCTCAATCAATTGCGTAGCGTTAGACTGCCCTGATAATTCGCTCATAGATTTATATGTCCGTCGTACACGTGCTCAGCAGGCCCTGTCATTTTTAACACGTTATCTGGGCCAGGCCAGCGTATACGTAAACTGCCTCCGGGTAAGTCCACCCGCACGTCTTTTCCTAATTTACCCTGAATCTGGCCAATTGCAACCGCTGCACAAGCGCCGCTACCACAGGCCAAGGTCTCACCTGAACCTCGTTCAAATACGCGAAGTTTAATATGTGACTCATTGATTATTTGCATAAAGCCAACGTTTACGCCTTCAGGGAAGCGTTCGTGCTTTTCAACAAGCGGACCAATCTCGGCCACATTAGCAGTATCAACGTCGTCGACTTCCATCACGCAATGTGGGTTACCCATCGATGCCGATCCAATGAATAGCGTGCTTTCGCCGACTCGCAATATGTAGGTGTTTTCTTGCTTATTGGCTTTAAGTGGAATATTCGCAGGTTCGAATTCAGGTTTACCCATGTTCACAGTAACCTGACCATCTTTCTCAAGATACAGCACCATTTTTCCAGCTTTGGTGCTTACGACAATTTTGTTGCGATTAATGAGACCTTTTTGCTTAACAAAACGTGCGAAGCAGCGTGCGCCATTGCCACACTGTTCTACTTCCGAACCGTCCGCGTTGAAGATACGATAGTGGAAGTCTTGTTCAGGATCGTAAGGCGGTTCCACCATCAACAGCTGGTCGAAGCCAATGCCGAAGTTTCGGTTAGCCAGTTGCTGAATTTTTTCTTTAGAGAAAAAGACGTTCTGAGTAACGTTATCAATAACCATGAAATCGTTACCCAAACCGTGCATTTTAGAAAATTGAACCTGCATTAAACGCGCATCTATCTTGTTAGTTTGTCTCTAGTTTACGGAAGTTTGTACTCACCTTGCCAGAGATCTTTTTGTTTTTCTCTTTCGCGAACCACAATTGCTTTGTCACCGTCTACCATAATCTCGGCTGGACGACAGCGACTGTTGTAGTTTGACGCCATAACAAAACCATAGGCACCGGCGCTGCGAACTGCAAGTAAGTCTGTTGGTTCAATGGCTAATTCACGATCTTTTCCTATAAAGTCACCAGTTTCACACACTGGGCCTACCACATCGTAGATACGTGGTGTTGCCGTAGTTTCTTCTTTTACAGGAATAATTTTTTGCCATGCTGAGTAAAGTGCAGGGCGTAATAAATCGTTCATTGCAGCGTCGACAATGGCGAAGCTTTTTTCTTCACCTTCTTTAATGAATTCAACTTCGGTAACTAAAATACCAGCGTTTGCTGCAATAGCGCGGCCTGGCTCAAGAATAAGCTTTAGGTTTTCTCGGCCTACCATTTTTTCAGCCATGGCTTGTGCATAGGCTTTAGGATGAGGTGGTTGCTCGTTGTTATAAGTAACGCCAAGACCACCGCCCACATCTAAATGTTCAATGATAATGTTGCGTTCAGCTAATTCATCAATAAGCAGAAGCAAGCGCTCCAAGGCGTCTACAAATGGGCCGATTTCTGTGAGCTGCGAGCCGATATGGCAGTCCATACCAACAACATTTAAATGAGGTAGCGATGCGGCCAATTCATAGGTAGCAAGCGCTCGCTCACGGGCAATACCGAATTTATTTGCCTTCAAGCCTGTAGAAATATAAGGGTGAGTTTTGGCATCCACATCCGGGTTTATGCGCAGTGAAATAGGGGCTTTCGTGCCCATTTCGCCTGCAACCTGGTTAATTCGATGAAGCTCTGGCTCTGATTCTACGTTGAAACACATGATGCCTTGTTGTAGCGCATAGCGAATTTCATCATGCTTTTTACCAACGCCTGAAAATACTACTTTACTTGCATCGCCACCGGCCTCGATTACGCGAGCGAGTTCGCCTGCTGAAACGATATCAAAGCCTGAACCTAATTTGGCTAGAACGCTTAATACACCGATGTTCGAATTCGCTTTTACCGCATAACACACAAGGTGAGGATGCTCACCAATGGCATCATTAAATGCGTGCCAGTGACGCTCTAACGTTGCACGTGAATAGATGTAAACCGGCGTTCCATGCTGGGCTGCAATATCAGAAACAGCCACTTGTTCAGCATGAAGCTGACCTTGGCTGTAGGCGAAATAATCCACTAGTTCAGCTCTCCAGAAGTAGTTACGGGTGAAGTGTTATTGGTGTCAGAGTCGGCGCCGGTTTCTGCATTTTCAGAAGACGCTGGTTCAGCAGACGTGTTTTGTGCAGGCGCGTCAGGAATGTAGAGCGCCCCTTTGTAACCACAGCCACATAATGCTGTGAGTGTTAGCAAGAAAACAACTGACTTTTTAAGCACGAAAAATCCCGCGAAGAATACGACAAATGCCGCTATCATCGCATTGCGGCGTTAAATTGCAAGAGCCAATAATCGTTCTTGTGTTTTATCGCCATATCGAACGTTTTTCCAAAGCGCATCGCACAGGCTTTGCGTATCAGAAAAGTCTTTGTTTTTAAGCCAATCGATAAGAATGTTGGGGTTGTCTGGAAAGGCAATTGCTTCGTTGTCGGGAGCTTCTAGCCACTCTTCAACAATGTCGGTATCAAGTTGAAACAGGGTGTGGCATAAATCCAATTTATTTAATGTAAGCACATTCGATAGTTGCTCAAACTGGCCGTGTAAAGGTTTTATAAGCAGCTTCTTGCCCAGTTGAAGTGCCTCACTCGATAGCTCAAACCCCCCATTGGCGATTACGCCACTGGCGTGCTGTAGGGCTTTTTGAAAGTGCTTCTTAGATGTAGGGTGCCAATGAATATGTCCCACTTCTTTCGCTTCATCGATGTTCGGGTGAAAGCATTCGAAAACCTGATCGCTTAGGGGTTCCAACATTTGTTGAACATCTTCAATATCTTCAAAAGGTAAGTAAACCAGAACGTGACCATTTCCCGAAGACACAATCGGCTTTTCTGCAACGAATGGCGGAATAATCGGTTGATTGAAGTGATACCAGTGCACACCTAGTTGAATCTCTGTTGGTGCAAACACTTTCATTAGCAAGGAGTCGAAAATCGTGTTGCCACTTTTAGGGACGTCGTAGGCAAATGCAGCCTGATGGCTAATCGAAATAGAAGGTAGACCTTGCTGTTTAGCTGCCCACGCCGTAACGGGCTCAAAGTCATTGACTAGCAAATCGTAGTTGCTGGTATCAAAGGCTTTCACGTCTTTTATAAACTGGCTTACATTTGCATCTTTAACGGTCGCCCATTTATCAACCCGGCCTCCTTTGGTGATAAAGCTCAGGCCAGTAAAGGTTCGGTATTCTCCGAATATTTCCATGTCGAAATACTTCTCAGGGGGACGACCAGTAAACACAAAGTCAACGTTAATGTCATCGCGCTGTGCCAGAGCTGCAGCCATTATTCGCGCACGGGCGATGTGTCCGTTACCGGTGCCTTGCACACCATACAGTAATCTCATGCTACCCCAGAATAGAAATGCTCAACGTTGCTATTGTAACGCCTAGAAGCGTCCCTGCGATCACGTCTGACGGGTAATGAACACCCAGTAACACACGTGAAAGACCAATTAACGCGGCCCAGCTGTAAGCCAATACCGCAAACGACGGATAATAATGAGCCACTATGCTCGCCATCAATGTGGCTGCTGCCGTGTGGCCTGAAGGAAGAGAGAATTTATCCGAAGGCGTGACATGTGCTGTTAAATTCATTAGAAAATCGCAAGGGCGAGGGCGCTTGAACATTTTCTTAAGCAGCACATAAATGGGTAATTCCAGCGCATAAGCCATCAGCGCTGTGTAGAGGAAAAGCTCACCGTGTTCAGGCTCAAATGCCCAAAGCAGCGCACCGATAACAAGGTACAGGTAACCATCGCCGGTTTTCGACAGCCAGATAATACTTCTGCAGTCTCTTTTTTGCGTCAGTTTGTACAGGCGATAAAACAAGTCAGTATCGTATTTGGTCAAGGATTTAATCAACATCGCCTTGTCCCCTATCGGTTAATTACTGCACAGGCTAAAGTTCATCTGTGACCAGTGGGTGACGAAAAAAAGAAACTTTTTTGACAGCGAGCTTCGCTTTTACTTTTTCTTTTGTCCTGGCGAACAGATATTGGGAATGGCTGTAAAAGATAAAAAGCTAAGCAAAATATGTGCTCATTTGGGGGAGGGGAGAGCAAGTTTTGATGAGTTTTGAAAAAAGTAGAAAATTCGACGAAAGGCGTTAAATCAAACGTTTGCATTGCCACATTTAATGCTATGCTAGTTTTAGAAGCGTAAGCAGCGCTTTGTTTTCACTTAATTTTAGTCTTCTCAATTTTAGTAAGGCAGAACGATGGAATACAACACATCTGAATTATGCGATTTGTTTGCTGATAGCGTAGACGTGGTAGATCCAATTTTCGCGAGCTTTGGTGGCCGGTATTCTTTCGGTGGTGAAATTACCACAATTAAATGCTTTGAAGACAGAGGCCTTATCGACCGAGTACTTGCTCAGCCCGGTGCTGGAAAAGTACTGCTTATTGATGGCGGTGGTTCTAGCCGTCGTGCACTGTTCGATGCATCCTCTGCTCAAGTTGCAATCGATAACGATTGGGAAGGGGTTGTGATATACGGCAGCGTGCGAGAAGTTGATAGCCTTGCCGAATTAGATATCGGTGTTTTGGCGGTAGCCGCCATTCCAGTAAATGCTGAGTGTGAAAGTATTGGTGAGGTAGACGTGCCCGTTAACTTTGGTGGCGTTACGTTTTTACCAGAAGATCATTTGTATGCTGATAGCACGGGCGTTATTCTCTCTCCTGAACCTCTCGATCTGGACTGAGTGCCATAAATAGCGCGTAATTTTAGGGGCGCACCTGGCGTTTATTAACCGATAAGTTCTGCAAACTCAGTTTAAGCAGGGGCTTTTGGTGCGAGCAATTTATGGGTTATATCCTTTTTGTCTTACCGTTTTTTTGGCTATGTTGGCGTTGCCCTCAAAGGCAGAGACGCTTACTGTCGGATGGCTGAATGATAACGTTAACGAACGTTACTTAATCTCTGACATTGAGCAAGAATTTGCCAAAATAGCGCCTGATATTACGCTCAATGCGGTGGGCGTACATACCGATAAGTATAAGCAGCAAGTTCTCAAATGGCTTAAAACGGGTGAAGGGCCAGACGTACTTTATTGGTATGGCGACGAGCGGCTGCTCGACCTTGTTCGCAGTGGATGGGTGAGCGACATAAGTGACGTTTGGCAAGCACAGCGACTAACAGATGCGTTTAGAGTGTCGGTGTCCTCTCAAGTTAGCCTTAATGGCCGCTTCTACGCTATTCCGGTATCCCATTATCCGTGGTCATTTTTTTATAATGCTGAGCTTTTTGATTCTATGGGACTCGCAGAGCCAAGTACGTGGGACGAATTTCTTCACCTCTGTCAGGCTTTAAAAGAGAAAGGTATTACGCCCATAGCCATTGGGTATGATGCGCCGTGGGTATTAACAAGCTGGTTTGAATTCATTAGTTTACGGCTTTATGGAGAGTCCTTTCACCACGAACTGTTATCAGGCCGTGTCTCATATAAAGATGAGCGAGTCGTGCAGGTTTTTCTTCTGTGGAAAGTACTCATTGATAAGGGCTATTTCATGGATACGGGAGAGAACATGGACTGGTATGATCCCATGCCTTATCTGTACCGAGGCTTGGCAGGCGTTACGTTAATTGGACATTTTCTAAGCTCTCGTATTCCTGAAAGTGCAGAGTCAAAAATTAGGATATTTTCTTTCCCAGAGCTCAGTCCTGGTCAAGAAACCATTGAACTAGCTCCTTTGGATGTGTTTTTTGTTCGGGCTAGTTCTTCGAAGCAAAAAGCAGCGCGACAATTTTTGTCGTTCATGGCGACACACAAGGCCCAGTCGCGATTTAATCTTCACGCAGGGGGATTTTCTCCTTTGGCGGGAAGTGAGCATTTTCCGAATTACTTTAATGATATGGGCGCTAAGCAGTTAAATACGGCAGAAAGCACAAGTCCATATTTCGATAGGGTCGTGCCTCACGAATTCGCAGAACCTGCCATGACACTGTTGAGAGACTTTATGAAATCAGCAGATGTAGGTAGTACGACAGAGGCTCTTGAAGCGCTAAGGTTGGAAGTGTATCAGCTCGATTAACTGCGAGATGCTAATCGAGCTTATCTTTTGACTAGTGCTCTGCTTCGTCAAACACGCTGTTCAAATACATGGCAATTCGAATTCCGGCCATCTGCAAACGCTTTTTTGCAGTAGGCAGGTGGTTGTATAAATAGTCATAGCTCATATTGTTTGCGTCATCAGGATAAATGGTATCGCGAATAGCGGTGCTTTCTTCAATCCACACCATAGGGTCGGTAGTGGCCCAACTGCGAATATCCTTAGCCGTAATAGCTTTTGTTAACCAAGACGTCCACTCCGAATAAGACAGGTCGCGCTGATCTAGCATTTGCGAGTCCCACACGCGATGTAAGTTAGAGTCTTGCCAGAAGAAGCGCACTTTTACATCGTTACCGCCACGATCAGTTCCGTTTCCGGCATGAAGCGGCTGATGAAGGTCGCCAATAATATGCACAATGAACTGAAGGGCCAGACGCTTTTCTTCAATGGTGGCGGTGTCGCTTTTTAACGTTTCAGTAAACTGCTTTAACGCGGTAACCGCATCACCTTGCTTTGGTGCGCCAACTTCTTCGTAGGTCTTTCCTTCAGGTACAGATACATAGTGCCAAGGGCTAGCGGTTTTCTGCCAAAATTCGCTGGGGTCAGAACGCATTTCGTCAGCGTGAGTTGAGGCTTCAGCCAACGAACCGTGTGGTAATAACTCCATTAGTGCAGCTTGTGAAAGAGGGCTAAGATATTGCTCGGCAATAGCGCCAGTCACTCGGTGACCGGTTTGCCCCCATCCGAAAGCGGGTGATGAAATACACAATGTAAATAGCGTGCTCAGCGCAACTGCGCAAATCCTGTTTGCAAACGCGAACATGGTTAATCCTCAGAATGTTTGGAAGACTGGTAGCCCCATCTTGCGACAAGAGACTGCTCAATACCTAGGTGGTCTAGTATGCGCGCCACCACAAAATCTACCAAGTCATCGATAGTTTTAGGATTGTGATAAAAGCCAGGCGCTGCAGGCATAATAGTAGCACCCATTTGCGAAAGCTTGAGCATATTTTCTAGATGAATAGAAGAAAGTGGCATTTCACGGGGCACCAAAATAAGTTGTCCACGCTCTTTTAGAACGACATCAGCTGCGCGCTCAATAAGGTTGTCGCTAGCGCCAATGCTAATGGCAGACAGGGTGCCTGTTGAACACGGGCAAACCACCATTTTTGCGGGGGCCGCTGAGCCTGAAGCTACTGGTGAAAACCACTCTTCTTTGCCAAAAACCTTGATTTGGTCTGGCTTTGCATTGCAATGCTCGGCAAAAAACGCGGCTGCGTCTTCGGGACGCCCGGGGATTTTCACATTCTCTTCAGTGGCAAATACTACTTTTGCTGCTGAAGAGATAAGTACATACACTTGGTAATCGGCGTTAACTAGCGATTTCAATAGTGTAAGCGCATAAGGCGCGCCCGATGCGCCTGTGATAGCAAGCGTGACTTGCTTGTCATGTTTCATTGTATAGCCTCTGTAGATGACAAGCATAATGCGCTTGTCTATCGGGTAACACTTCGTTTTATTCTGTCTATTTACAATTTGGACTTCATTTTCAGAGCGTCGAGTATTCGGCCATGAATGCCTTCAAAACCGCCGTTACTCATTACAAGAATATGATCGCCCGGTTGTGCTACGTTGCAAACGCCTTGAACGATCTTCTCTACATCTCTGAAGCAGTGCGTAGGCGCGTTGCTGTGCGCTACCGAATCGACTAACGACCAGTCCATGCCTTCAGGTTCATAAAGGTAAACCTCATCGGCTTTCTGCCATGAGTTTGCCAGCGTATCTTTGTGCACGCCCATTTTCATCGTATTAGAGCGCGGCTCTAGCACAGCCAGAATACGGGCATTACCCACTTTCTTGCGCAGTCCATCAAGTGTAGTCGCAATTGCAGTAGGGTGGTGTGCAAAGTCGTCATAAAGGGTGATGTTGTTTACTTCACCCTTTACTTCCATGCGACGCTTAACATTCTTAAAAAATGATAAGGCGTCTATGGCATCAGGTAAGGTAACACCTGCATGGTGGGCAGCAGCTATGGCCATTAAAGCATTGTCCACATTGTGTTGACCAACCAAAGCCCAGGTTACCGTTCCAGCTATAACGCCGTTATGTAATACATTGAATTCACTGCCGTCTTTCTTTAACAGTTCCGCATGCCACTCTTTGCCCAACGATTGGCGAGAAGACCAGCAACCTTTCTTGAGCATATCCTCAATTGCGGGCGTATTGTTAGGTGTAAGAATAAGCCCGTTTTCTGGCACCATGCGAACCAAATGGTGGAACTGGGTTTGAATAGCCCCAAGGTCAGCAAAAATATCTGCATGGTCAAACTCAAGGTTGTTAATTACCAAGGTTTTTGGACGATAGTGTACGAACTTAGAACGCTTATCGAAAAATGCGCTGTCGTATTCGTCAGCTTCAATGACAAAAAAGGGGCTTTCACCCACGCGAGCCGATACGCCAAAATTCTCTGGTACGCCGCCAATCAAATAACCGGGATTAAGACCAGCGTGTTCTAAAATCCACGCGACCATACTGCTAGTAGTCGTTTTACCGTGGGTACCTGATAACCCAATGACCCAACGATCTTTTAGTAAGTTATCAAGCAGCCATTGTGGGCCGCTAGTGTAAGGCAGGTTTCGGTTTAACACGTATTCAACGGCGGGGTTACCGCGCGACATCGCGTTACCAATTACTACCATATCTGGCGCTGGATCAAATTGGCTTTCGCAATAACCTTCGGTCAACTCAATGCCTAATGCTTCAAGTTGGGTGCTCATGGGCGGATAAACGTTTTTATCAGACCCTGTTACTTTGTGGCCGAGTGATTTAGCAATAGCGGCGATGCCGCCCATAAAACTTCCACAAATGCCTAAAATATGTACATGCATAGCGCATTCTCAATGAATTATCATGTTATTGGGGTACTGTATCAGAACCCCGTGGCCTATAGATAATTCAATTTTAATCATTCAATAAATGCCTTAAGCCGTTGTAATACGCTAAACACCTATGAATCTATGATGTGCAAACTGGTATGGTGTGTGTATGACATTTTACGGGCGTGTTCCACTTACCCAAGAACACGGTTACAATCTAACCACAGGTTTAAAACCTGTGTGTGCTTCAGACAAACGCCGGTAAGGAAAGCTGAGCGACTGGTAGCACAACACCCTACACACGAAAAAAAGGCTTACATTCAATGAAACGTTTAAATTCCCAATTGCAACAAGACGGTGCACCGCTTGAGTTAATTTTACTCATTCGTACACTGCTAGCGGGCTGTAAAGAAATTTCTTTCCGCGTGAGTCAAGGCGCACTTGCTGGCGTGCTCGGTTCAACCCTTTCAGAAAACGTACAGGGCGAAACACAGAAAAAGCTCGACGTTATCTCTAACCACATTTTAAAAGACACGCTAAGGGAATCTGGCTACGTAAAAGCCATTTCGTCTGAAGAAGAAGATGACGTTGTGCCGTGTAATCCAGACGGTAATTACTTAGTAAGCTTCGATCCGCTAGATGGGTCGTCAAACACTGAAATTAATAGCCTAATTGGTACTATTTTCTCTATTACCCATGCGCCACAGTGGATGAAACCAGATGATCCGTCTGCTTTCTTACAGCCTGGAACGCAGATGGTAGCAGCAGGCTATGTGCTGTATGGCCCGTCTACTATGCTGGCGTTGACGACGGGTCGCGGCACGCACATTTATACGCTTGATAAAACCCACGGTGGTTTCCTGCTTACTCACCCTAATATTCAAGTACCTGAGCAAACCTCAGAGTTTTCGATTAATGCGTCGAACCAGCGTCATTGGGAACCTGCAATGCAGGCATACATTGCCGACCTTCTAGCAGGTAAAGATGGCCCTAGAGGCAAAAACTTTAATATGCGCTGGGTAGCGGCAATGGTGGGTGATATCCATCGTTTGCTTTGTCGCGGTGGCATCTTTATGTATCCATTCGATAACAGGGACCCGTCTAAGCCAGGTAAGTTACGCTTACTTTACGAAGCCAACCCGATGGCATTCTTAATGGAGCAAGCAGGTGGAAAAGCAGAAACTGGCACTGGCCGAATTCTGGAAGTTATGCCTGAAGAAATTCATCAACGTGTACCGTGCATTATCGGCTCTAAAGAAGAAGTTGAGATGTGCTTGAGCTACAACGACAACGCGAAATAGCGAAAAAGCAGCAAAATTTGACGAAAAATAAAGAGATTAGTACGACATGGGTCGTAAAGCGTTTTTATTTTGCTGCTGTCACCGTATACTTAACCCAAAATTTCTTATACATCATTGAAAGGACCAAAGAATGAGCTTAAGTGCTATTTCTGCTGGTAAAAACGTACCAGACGAAGTAAATGTGATCATCGAAATTCCAGCACACGCTGACCCGGTGAAGTACGAAGTAGACAAAGACACAGGTGCACTATTTGTTGACCGTTTCATGGCAACTTGCATGCACTACCCAACTAACTACGGTTACGTGAACAACACGTTGTCTGAAGATGGCGATCCAGTTGACGTTCTAGTAATGACTCCGTTCCCACTACTTGCAGGTTCTGTCATTAAGTGTCGTCCAGTTGGCGTACTAAACATGACTGACGAGTCTGGTAAAGACGCAAAAGTACTAGCGGTACCAGTAGACAAGCTTTCTACTATCTATCGTGACGTTAAAGAAATTGCAGACGTACCTCCGCTTCTTCTTAAGCAAATTGAGCACTTCTTCGAGCACTATAAAGATCTTGAAGAAGGCAAATGGGTGAAGATTGACGGTTGGGCAGACGCTGCCGCTGCAAAAGAAGAAATTACCGCAAGCATCGCGCGTTTCGAAGCAGAATAATTCACGCTGCTTTAAATTGATGATACAAAGGGCTGGTGTAATACCAGCCCTTTTTGTATGTGGCTAAAAAGTAAAGATTGAAAACGACAAGCAAAAGCCGATACAAAAAAGCGAACAAAATACTCAACGATAGAGAGCAGTATGATTCACCATAAATTATCCATGACTTCATTGTTTGCTGTAATAATGATGGTTGTAACTTTCAACTCTTTGGCAGATGAAACTCCTACTGAAGTATACTGGGAAGACCTAGTGCCTGAGGGCTTTAATGAGCTCGCGCCACCTTCAGTTCAACATAATGGCGAGATGAGTCAGCTTCAGCCTGACGCACCCGTTGTCGATACCTTTGATGGCAAACGGGTGAAAATCCCGGGTTTTGTTGTGCCGCTAGAAGGTACGGCAGAGCTAACCACTGAGTTCTTACTTGTTCCATATTTCGGAGCCTGTATTCACGTACCACCGCCGCCGTCTAATCAAATTGTTTACGTAAAATTTGAAGAAGGTGTGCGCATAGATAATATTTACGATGCAATTTGGGTAACCGGCGAACTGTCGACTGACGGTTGGAAAGGCGATATTGCGTCTGTAGGTTACCGCTTGAAAGGCGAAGCCGTAGAAGGGTTTTAAGCATAAAACGTTTAAAAAGGATATCAGGTGTTTACAGGTTTATCAGCGTTTCCCATTACCCCCTTTAAACAAGAAGCTATTGATTACAAAGCGTTTAAAGGGCTTGTTGATAATTTGGCTTCGGCGAATGTAGATTCAATTTGCGCGATAGGCTCTACTGGGCTGTATCCTTATCTAACGCGAGAGGAAAAGTACGACGTAGCAAAGCTCGCCGTTGACCACGCAAATGGCATTCCTGTTATGGCAGGCGTTGGGGCGCTGCGTACCTATGACGTGCTAAAAAACGTTGAAGCTGTGCAGCAAGCAGGTGTTAATGCTGTGCTGTTAGCACCCGTTTCCTATCAAGTGCTTAACGAAGAAGAAGTGTACGGCCTCTATGAGGCAGTGAGTCACGAGGTATCTGTGCCTATCTGCGTTTACGAAAATCCTCGCGTGACTAATTTTACTTTCAGCGATGACTTGTATTGCCGCATAGGAAAACTACCGAATATCGGAGCGATTAAAATACCCGGCACTCCATTTGCCAAGAGCTCAATGGATAATAGTTCGAGCAAGGATATCCCACCCTCTGAAGTAAGCAGTAGCGAAGGCGCTCGTCGATTAGCATCATTACGAGAGATAATGCCTGCACACATTGCTATAGGCGTGAGTGGTGATAGTTTTGGCGCAGCAGGAATGAGTGAAGGTTGTGACCTTTGGCTCTCTGTTATAGGGGGGATATTCCCGCGAACCGTAATGCGCATAATCGACGCCGCTCAGTCTGGTAATGCTGTTGATGCACAGGCTCAGTCACAAGCGTTAAGCGGAATATGGAGCATGTTTGCGCGCAATGGCGGCGGCTTGCGTGTGGTTGCAGCCGCGGCAGAAATGTTGGGCTATTGTGAAACGCCTAGCTTACCTGCACCCTTCTTACCTATCGACAAAAATGAGTACAGCGAGCTAGAGCACATCATCACGAAGTTATCGTTAAGCTAGCCCTGCGTATAAATCTGTTCAGCGCGGTTAAACAGAAGCCAAGACGTTAAAATGTACTTGTCGTTACTTTTTGGAATTTGGCCGCGATGCGTGTGAGTAAAATAGGCTGGCGCAATCACCATTCTGCCTGCTTTGGGCTTAACCGCGCGGCTTTGATAATAAAATTCCGTCTCGCCGCCTTCTTCCACATCATTTAAGTAGTACATAAACAGCAACACGCGGTGCAGCGCATCGTTATGTTGAAGCTGTGGATAGACTTCTGAATGCCAGTACGGGTAGCCACCATTGCCCGCGGTGTAGCGCTGTGCATTTACATCGCCAACCCGAAACAGGTAATTCACCAAATTAGCCAAATTGGGTTTACCCACTTCATCAAAATTTTCACCTGTTACTTTTACCGGTTCACCAGTTTTGGGATGGCGTACGGTCAAGCCTATAGGCCCAACAAGTGCAAAATAGTACTTTTCAATGTAGGAGACCAGCTGCTGCCCAGTGTGCTGCATCACTTGCTGAAATAAGTCTCTAAATTCCGGGTTGCGGCTTATCGATACATCCATGCTGCGCTTTTTATCTAAGTCGACGCCACCACCGGTGCGGCCTTGAGACAAATTAGGGCTGCTTTCAAAGCGTTCCATGAGTTGTTTGCACAGCTCTGGTGGTAACACATCATCAATAACTTCAATTAAATCGCTCATGGATACCTCGTACTGCGCTTTATTACTGAGTTGGTACTTCTTTAAAGTGAGACTGTAGTTCTGATTTCACTTTATCTGGGATAGGCGCAGAGCGCTGTGTTTTATAGTCAAAATGTACCATGGTGGTGATGCCTGTTGAGCACAGCTTATCGTCTTGCCATAACTCTTGAAACACGTCGAACGCACTGTTGCCTAGCCGGCTAACGTAGGTTTTAACCGTCACAGGTTTGCCATAAAAAATTTGAGCTAAAAAATCGACTTTGTAGCTGGCTAAAATTAGCGGCCAATTTTGTAAGTCTAGTTCAGGGGTAAACATTCTGAAAATAGGCTCTCTGGCTGCTTCAAACCAAGCGACTAATGCTGTGTTACTTACATGCTGTAAGGCATCTGTTTCACAAAAACGTACGTCGAATGACGTAACTAATGGTACTGAATGGCTCATATTTTTTAGTAGGGTTCGTTGTTTATTTAGCTTTCACTCTAGCATTATGCCGCAGCTATTTCAGTCATTTATCAAACAGTAATTGATCCGGTTGGAAAACATTTTTAACACCTAACCAAAACATACACATTCAAAAATAAGTTGATTTGTGCAAAATTTTGCGCAAATATTTGCATAAGTGAGTTTGAAGAAAAATCACAAGGTGCCTATTTATGATCAGAAGTCCTCAGTTTGGCGCGATACTGTTGCGTGCTAGCGAGCTTATTGCAACTCAAGGCCAAGAGGTATTTGAAGCGCTTAATATTAGTCTGCCTGCAAATCGTATTTCTCTGGTACTGGCGATTCATACTCAAGGGCCTCTTTCGTCAACTGAGCTAGCAAGTCACATTGGTCTTTCACGTCAACTTATTGAAAGTCGGTTGAAGCAAAGTGTTGCAGACGGCTTTTTTGTTTCTGTGCCCGATGAACGAGACTCGCGAAAGCGCGTGTACGATATTGCGCCTAAAGCAAAGGCCGAGGCGGCGCAGATAGTGACGATAATGCAGGAATTTGAAGACGTATATGATGCCCTTTGGGAAGAAATAGAGGTCAATCTTGAAGCCTCTCTTAAAAGCATGGAGCAGGCGCTAAAAAAACAATCGCTTCTTACGCGCTTAAATGAACAATTTCCTTATCACTCCAATTCATAATAGGGAACATTATGATTTATCGAATTATTTTATTGTTGTCGCTACTTCTTCCACTAAGCAGCTGCGCACAAAGCCAGGGTTTCAATACGAAAGAAAGCTGGCAAGCCTTTGTTCAAACTGTTGAAGATAACTACGCCTACTTAGATACGGCACCTACCGACTGGGAAGCTTTAAAAGCGTACTACCAACCCCTTGCAATAAACGCGACAACGCAAGAGGAGTTTGTCGACGTATTGCAGGTGGTGAAGCAGTTTTTTATCGACCCGCATTTTAACGTATCACCGCTCAACGAAGAGGACTACAGCGTCACGCCAACGGGGTCTGATATTTGGGTGGAAAAGCAAGGCGATGACTTTGTTATAACACGTATTAAAGCGGGCAGTGCTGCTGCCAAAAGCCAGTTAGCCTTAGGTGACATGATTGTAGGTATTGACGGCGAGTCTACAGAAGCCGCAATACAACGCGTTTTTGGAAACACATTGCTTCCGCTTACTGACGCACATAAAACGTGGGCGGTTAATGTGGCTTTAGGTGGGCGTCGCAATCAAGAAAGACACATTGAAGTGGCGTCTGATTTTGATGATGCCAAACGCGTGCAATTAGCAGCTAGTTACGATGCTATTAATCTACTTCGAACAAAAGCTCCTCTGGTAGTTAAGCAGAAAGAGGGAATAGGGTACATCCGCTTTAATAATAATCTAGGTAATTCTGAAACCGTTCGTGCGTTCAAAGAAGCCCTTGAGTCACTTGAATCAACACAAGGGTTAGTGATTGACCTGCGTAATACGCCGAGCGGGGGAAACACTGGCGTGGCTGAGCCTATTTTGGGCCACTTTGTAAATGCCAATACCGCATATCAAGGTTACAAAATTCAAAATGCGGGTAAACCCTACCAAGAAGCAGAGCTACACATGGCCCATGTTACCCCTTCATTACCTTATTACAGTAAGCCAGTAGTGGTACTCGTTGGCCATTGGACCGGCAGTATGGGAGAAGGTATGGCTATTGGCTTTGATGCCATTGGTGCAAAGGCGGTAATCGGCACACCCATGGCTGATTTGCTTGGCGGGATAAATCAATTTCCACTACCTGATTCGACCATAACTTTAGAGCTGGGTTTTGAACGTCTTTACCATGTGAACGGCTCATATCGAGAGGACTTTGTGCCCCAGGCGGTATCTTGGGACGGGCATACAGCCAGTGACTCAGAATTAAATGCTGCAATAGCTCTGTTAAAAGCAATATAGCTCAATTACATACAAAGCTAGAAAGCACTTTCGTATTTACTTACAATCCGCTTCTAACTTTTTGAGCGAACATACTATGACTGCGATTGGGATTGACTACGGTACATCAAATTCTGAGGTTGTGTATTTTGATGGAACGGCCCATCAGCACATCAAACTTGACCCGCTAGATAAGAAGGGCAATAAAATCCGTTCTTCGGTGTTCATCTATTTTGAAGATGAACTGCCGCCGCCTCCCGATGCCATGGTTGAAGCAAAAGTGGCACAATTACAGCGCGTTATCAGTGAGCAAATAGACAAGGCGAAGGACGGCTATTATTCGGCAAAAGATCCAAAAGAACAGGCGATGTACAGCGACCGTATCGACTCGCTGCGCGGCGATTTGCATAATAAGCCTGCGCTACAGCGCAAAGCTATTGCACAGTTGATGCATGCCATGTCGCTAGACGAAATTCCTTTGCTGCGCTTGGTAGAGCACGGTAAGTTTGCGTTTGGTGAAGAAGGGTTTAGACGCTTTCTTAAAATGCCTGATAAAGGCCGACTTATCTACTCACCTAAAAACTTCCTAGGCGCATCGCTAGACGGCGACCAAAAACAAGCGTTCATTGGTATTATTGCTAAGCAACTGGCGTACTTTAAACAGTGCGCAGAGCAGCAGCTAGGCAAGGTTGTTAATAATACGGTTATTGGCCGTCCTGTTAAATTTCACGGCACCCGCGGTGAAGAGGGGAATGCCCAAGCCATTCAAATTATGACTGAAGCGGCGACGAAAGCTGGGTTCTCAGGGGTTAATTTCCTAGATGAACCTATCGCAGCGGCGTACAAAATTGAGCAAACCCTACCAAGAGATACCACCACGTTAATTGTAGATATTGGTGGAGGCACCACGGATATCTGCTGTATTAAGCTTTCTCCTGAGCGCTCAAACCAGCTCGATCGTAAAGGCGACGTTCTGTCGGTAACAGGCAGACGTTTAGGCGGCATGGATTGCGATAAAAGCCTGGTGCTTAAGGCTATTGCTCCTGAAATGGGAATGGGCCTTAAGATGATTAACGGGCTTCCTGTTCCTCCTACGTACTTCTCTGACATGTGTGCGGTTGATAACATTCCTGCTCTTACCCGCTTTTTCTCTGACGATTACGGGTTAGATATTTCGCAAACCATGTCAGTAATAAAAGAGCCTGCCCAGCTAGAACGCTTGCTTATTGTTCAAGAGAACAAGTTGTCTGCCCGCGTGGTGAACTCGGCCCGACTAGCCAAAGAGCTTCTGTCGAGCAAACAGAATATCACCTTGCCGCTGCACTATATCGAAGATGATTTTGACGTAGAGATTTCGCAAGACTCGCTCAAAAAGGCGTTAAAACCTTGGCTTGATAAAGTAAAAGCACTAGTGGTGGAATGCTTAGAAAACAGCAGTGAAAAGCCAGAAGTAGTGATGATCACAGGTGGTATGAGTTTATCGCCAATCGTCGTGGATGCGCTGTATGAAAACCTGCTTACTGGTTTACCACGCTTAGAAAATGATGCGTTCAACTCGGTGTGCGAAGGGTTAGCAATTCAGGCGGCTAAGCACGCTTAACCTTTTCTATTCTTTTTCCGGTATGAAAAACACTAAGCCTTAGCGTAGTAGCCTTTACTACGCTAAGGCTTTTTTGATCAGTGCTTAAGGATATTGTGCTCTTTTAAGTAAATCGCTATGGCCTCAGGCGACTCGAAGGCTTTTAACAGCATTTCTTGTGCACGCGCTTTCACATCGTTATCTTCAGATGATGAAAGTAAGTGGTACCAAGTCTTTACTAAGGCTAATGGTGGCGTTTGAGTCATTGGTTTTCGCTCCAGCAATTCTTACTGCAAAATTCACATAAATCATCGTAACGTATGATTTGCCAAAACAAGCTCTGACCAGCGTAAAAAGTGTGTAAATAGCCGTGAATGCGCACTTCTTACACGCTGCTGTGTAAATTACACAGCAACAAAATAGAAAATAAGTGCGCTTTACGCCAACGTATTTACCTCGTTACTGGCTCAAGCTTGTGTGAGCATGGGTTTAAGGAATCTACCTGTATGTGAAACTTCTTGTTGGGCCACATGCTCAGGTGTTCCTTCTGCAATAATCTGGCCACCTCCGGATCCGCCTTCCGGTCCAAGGTCGACAATCCAGTCTGCGGTTTTAATCACATCTAGGTTATGCTCAATAACCACAACGGTATTACCGTGATCGCGTAGTCTGTGAAGAACGGCTAATAACTGTTTAATATCGTGGAAGTGCAATCCGGTGGTTGGCTCATCCAAAATATAAAGCGTCTGCCCAGTGTCTCTTTTTGACAACTCTTTTGCTAATTTCACGCGCTGTGCTTCACCACCCGATAACGTAGTGGCTGCTTGACCTAGTCGAATATAAGACAAGCCCACGTCCATGAGGGTCTGCAATTTACGTGAAATAGCAGGTATAGCATCGAAGAACTGACGGGCATCCTCCACCGTCATTTCTAGTACTTCGTGAATATTCTTATCTTTGTACTTTATCTCTAGGGTTTCACGGTTGTAGCGTTTGCCCTGACACACGTCACAAGGCACATACACGTCTGGTAAAAAGTGCATTTCCACTTTAATTACACCGTCGCCCTGACACGCCTCACAGCGACCGCCTTTCACGTTAAAACTAAAGCGACCAGGCTTGTAACCCCGTGAACGCGACTCTTGTGTGCCGGCGAACATTTCACGAATAGGTGTGAAAATGCCAGCGTAAGTCGCGGGGTTAGAACGCGGGGTTCTGCCGATAGGGCTTTGGTCAATATCGACCACTTTATCTAGCTGGTCTAATCCTGTCATCGACTTATGCGGCGCCGGTTCAGAAGTAGTCGCCTTGTTTAGCTCGCGCTGCGCTATTTTGTAGAAAGTGTCATTAATCAGCGTTGATTTGCCCGAGCCCGATACACCGGTTACACAGGTCATTACACCGGTAGGTATACGTAAATCAACAGACTTCAAGTTGTTACCGGTTGCGCCTAAAAGCTCTAGCCACTTGTCGTCTTTCACCGGTGTACGTGTTGCAGGGATATCTATTTTCTCTCTGCCAGATAAGTACTTTCCAGTAAGTGAGTGTTCACTGTTTTTAATGTCTTCCAGTAAGCCTTCGGCAATAATCTCACCGCCATGCACACCTGCACCTGGGCCAATATCTACAATGTAATCGGCTTCGCGAATGGCATCCTCGTCGTGCTCTACAACTAGAACAGTGTTACCCAGGTCACGCAAATGCGTAAGCGTACCAAGTAAGCGCTCATTATCCCGTTGGTGAAGTCCGATAGAGGGCTCATCCAGCACGTACATAACGCCCACTAAGCCTGCGCCAATTTGACTTGCCAGTCGAATGCGCTGAGCTTCACCGCCCGATAGGGTATCGGCGCTGCGCGACATAGAAAGATAGTTAAGACCTACGTTTACCAAGAAGCGCAAGCGGTCCATGATTTCTTTCAAAATCTTTTCAGCTATCTGAGCGCGCTGGCCTTCAAGGTTGAGTGTCTCGAAAAAGCCATACGCGTCGGCAATTGACATGTCAGCAATGGCAGGCAGGTTGGTGTCTTGTATAAATACATTACGCGCCTCAACGCGCAGACGGGTGCCGTTACAGCTACTGCAGTGCTGCTGGCTTAAATATTTTGCTAGCTCTTCACGCACCGAGTTTGATTCGGTCTCGCGATAGCGACGCTCCATATTAGGGATAATGCCCTCAAATGGATGCTTGCGCTCCATTACGTCGCCACGCTCGTTTATGTACTTAAACGACAACGACTTGCCTTTAGACCCGTAAAGCACAATGTCTTGGTGCTTTTTATCAAGCTCTTCAAATGGTGCGGTAAGGCTAAATTTATAATGGTCTGCTACTGCCTGTAGCATTTGGAAGTAGTAATAGCTGCGCTTGTCCCATCCGCGAATAGCGCCGCCAGACAAACTTAATTCGGTATTGCCGACCACGCGTGCTGGGTCAAAAAACTGTCTTGTACCTAGCCCGTCACAAGTTGGACATGCACCCGCTGGGTTATTAAATGAAAACAGACGAGGTTCAAGTTCACTAATGCTGTAACCACAGTGTGGACAGGCGAAGTTAGCAGAAAATACAATTTCTTCTGCGTCTTTATCATCCATATCAGCCACCACCGCGTTACCGCCAGCTAGGCTCAGCGCCGTCTCAAATGATTCAGCTAAACGCAGTGCCATGTCGTCACGCACTTTAAAGCGGTCAACCACAACTTCGATGGTGTGCTTTTTGTGTAAATCTAGAGGCGGCGGATCAGATAGGTCACACACTTCACCGTCAATACGGGCACGTATGAAACCTTGAGCTGACAGGTTCTGCAGTGTCTTAACGTGTTCGCCTTTACGCTCTTTAACAATAGGCGCTAGCAGCATTAACTTACTGCCCTCGGGCATGGCTAACACTTTGTCTACCATTTGACTGACCGTTTGCGCATCTAGCGGCACATCGTGGTCAGGGCAGCGTGGCGTACCCACTCGCGCGAACATCAAACGCAGATAGTCGTATATTTCAGTGATGGTACCCACCGTTGAACGGGGGTTATGCGATGTTGATTTCTGTTCAATGGATATTGCTGGTGATAAACCCTCAATATGATCAACATCTGGTTTTTCCATCATAGATAGAAACTGACGAGCATAGGCAGACAAAGACTCAACGTAACGACGCTGGCCTTCTGCATAAAGCGTGTCGAATGCAAGAGACGATTTACCCGAGCCAGAAAGGCCGGTTATCACCACCAGTTTGTCTCGTGGCAGTGTTAAATCGATGTTTTTCAAGTTGTGGGTGCGAGCACCGCGAATTTCGATTTTATCCATTGAAGCCTAAATGAGAGAAAAAGAATCAGTATGCCATAGGTGTCAAGTAAAGTGATATGACATTCAAGTTATACTGTGAGTGGAGTAAGCAGATCACCTTAACGCTCAAGCTTACGATTAGTTCTCGCTTAACGACATTGCAAAGTGGTGATTTTATCCCCATTTTTAAACTCTTATTAAGGCAAATGGGCTAAATCAACCTCGCGAGTGGAAGAAAATGCCAATTGTATTAATCGAATTTAAGGTACGTGGGCAATTATCTATGCGGACTGGTATTATGCTACACTTCGCGACCTTATTCTTGATGCAGCAGAAACAGGTGTTCTCTGCGCGCTTTTATGTTTTTTTGATTTTATTTATTGAGGGAAACAGACGCTTTGAACGCTTTGGAATTACGCGCCGCGCTTGCACTCGCCTCCGTTTACGTATTACGCATGATGGGGTTGTTCATGGTTATGCCCGTGTTGGCTGTAGCCGCAATGGACTACCCAGATTACTCCCCGCTATTGGTAGGGCTTGCAGTGGGTGGATATGGCCTAACCCAGGCTGCGCTGCAAATTCCTATGGGCATGATGTCTGACAAATGGGGGCGTAAACCCGTTATTTTGCTGGGGCTTGCTGTATTTGCTTTAGGAAGCTTTGTAGCAGCAAACGCCGACAGCATGGTTATAATGATTGTTGGGCGTATTCTTCAAGGCGCTGGAGCTATTGCAGGTGCGATAATGGCCCTTGCTACCGATGTCAGCCGGGAAAGTCAGCGAGCCAAAGTGTTAGCTATTATAGGTATTGCCATTGGCTTTTCATTCTATTTAGCCGTTATTTTAGGGCCACTTATTGCGAACAGCTACGGGCTTGCCGGCGTGTTTGGTATTACTGGTATTCTGGCTATTCTTTGCATGCCGCTAGTCAAATGGGTAGTGCCAAACGGCGTGCAGCTTAGTAGCGGTGATACACTCCCGCAAAAAGACCAGCTAAAGCGTTTGGTCTTTTCTTCTCAGTTATGGCGTTTAAATATCAGCGTGATGATTCTACACATGATGATAACGCTGTTGTTTGTTCAACTGCCCGTAACGCTACTGAACTTTGATATGACGTTAGATAGCCATTGGACGGTTTACTTACCCGTTTTAGGCGCGTCAATTGTAGGTCTAATTATAATGATGGGAGCAGCAAGAGGCCGTACGCCTAAATCGCTCCTTGTAACTGGCGTTGTATTAATGGGCGGCGCGTTTTTGGCGCTGAGCCTAGAAGACCATAGCTGGTGGTGGGTTACCGCAGCCGTAGTGCTTTTCTTTACTGGCTTTAACTATTTAGAAGCGAATTTTCCTGCATTGGTGTCGAGTATTGCACCAGCGGGCCAAAAAGGAACGGCTATGGGCCTCTACGCCAGTTTTCAATTTTTCGGTGCGTTTTTGGGCGGTGTAATTTCTGGTTTCGTCACCGATATTTGGTCGCAAGAGTTAGCTTATGGCATTGGTGCCGCTAGCACTCTGCTTTGGCTTTTTATTATTCTTGGTGTTAAAGAAGTGAGCCGGGTTAAGCGTGTGATGATGAATGGAGATTTTGATAGTTCAAATGTTTCCAGCATTGAAGCCGAGCTGCTGTTAGTGCCTGGTGTATTGGAAGTGACATTAAACAGTCAAAATAACGCGGTATACCTGAAAGTTGATCGTGATTTTGATGCGGTAAAAGCGCGAGACGTGTTGTCTGCATAGTTGCTTATCTCATTGCAACCATGAAAGGTTAGCATCACACTATTTTTGAAAAGGAAGCGAAGACCATGATTGACCTAAGCAGCTACAAAGCCATTATTTTTGATATGGATGGCACCTTGGTCGATTCAATGGGGGCGCATATTGATGCGTGGCAGCTTACGTGCGATGCGTTTGGTTATCCCTTCGACCGAGACTACCAATACAGTTTAGGTGGTGTTCCTACCTTTGAAACCTTACATCTTATGAATGCAAAGTATGGAAAAAGCCACGATCCAGCAGAGGTTGCTCTATATAAAAAACAGGCGTTTGAAGGGCTAGACCATGTGCCAAGGCTTATCCAAGATACCCTGGACGTGTTTAACCATTATAAGGGAAGCATGCCCATTGCAGTGGGGACAGGTTCAGATAGGCAGCACGCGCAAATGGTGTTAAATGAACACGGCCTGCTAGCCCAATTATCTGCGCTGGTTACAGCCGATGACGTCACTCAAGGTAAACCTCACCCTGAAACCTTTGTGCGTGCGGCAGAATTAATGGGTGTAGCACCACAGCATTGTGTGGTGTTTGAAGATACCGACATGGGACGAAAAGCGGCGATTGACGGTGGCATGGCGTGCTTTATGGTCGACAATACGCGGCTTATCTACTGAATCTTACCCTGATTGAAAGTTCGAGCTTAGGGCTTACGCTCACTCAATCGCGTTCACTTTATAGTTTCTTGGGCTTATACCGCCTCTAGTTCGCTTAGCGCATTTCCGCAGTTGTGTAACAGTGAAGACTTTATACGTTTGGTGGCATCATCAATGGCGGTTTTCATTGCATCGATAGCAATCTGATTGCTCTCTTTTTCACTGACACTGGCGTTCACATTCATGCTTTGCCCTCTGAAGGTAGTGGCGGGTGAATACTCATCGGCATAGTCAGGTTTGTACTTAACATTGAGCACCACGGTGGCAACCATATTACTGCCTAAGCTTTTTATAAACGCGCGGTTTAGTACTACTTTCACGCTGTTGGCTGCTTCAATATCTGGGCTGACATTCATCGCTTCTAAGCTTTGCTGTAACAGTGAATAGAGCGTGTCTTCTGTTACATTACTGCTTCCAACGAGCAAGTCTTTACTCGACCGTATGTCGATTAGTTCTGCCAAGTTAATTGGACAAGCTTTCGCTTTAGACATGGTTAGTTGATAGTCTTTTCTCTGCGACGCAGGAATTAATGATGAGTCAAGCTCGGGTGGCGTAGACTCGCAGGCAATAAGCAAGGGTAGGGCACAGCAGGCAACAATAAGTCGAGCTGGTGATGTAGCGTAAGACATGGAAAATGTTCTACTTTTCATTAAATTATTTTTGTTTTATGCAGATAAATTATGCAAGTAATATTGTCTTTAGTATAAGAAAGTTTGTATCGCTAAGAAACAGAACAACTGTTGCAAACTGTTACAGCTTGTTTAGCATAGGTGTGGGACTGTTGATTTTGCTGAGCGAGTTTTTGATCAGCGACACAACCATTACACCTATGTAACCTGAATAAAAATTTCGCCATAACCATTCAACACGGACAGTTCTTTAATGATGAGCTTAAAAAACGCGGTAATTAGTGTAGTTGCAAGTGTGTCACTTATTGGGTGCGCAATTAACGTGTCCCCTTCGGCCTTCTTTTATCAAGACACTCAGCAAAAGCCCCTTGATACTACGAAGCTACACGCGGCAATTCAAAAAGACAAAACCTCAGCGGGCATAACCCGTGTTGAAGTTAAAAATGACGCTGGGTTAACTTTGAGAGGCGTTGCTGTTTCTTACCCTGACCCTATTGTTAACATTGTTTTCTTTGCAGACAATCGTATGCCTGTAAGCGAAAACAACAGCGTTATTCATAGACTGGGTAAGTTGCCCGCTAATATATTGTGGCTCGATTATCAGGGAGTAGGAGCCAGTGATAAAGCGAAGGACTTAAGTATTAACGCTATTAAACAAGATGCGTTAACCCAGTTTGACTATGTAGCAAGTGCGTTTGACGCCTCAATTCCCACTATCGTTCACGGCCGAGGTATAGGCAGCTATTTCGCAAGCTATGTTGCTGCAAATAGAAAGATAGACGCTTTAGTATTAGACGGCGCTTTCAATAATATCTCTGATTTAATTGCCAACATGGTGCCAGGCTTCTCTAATTCATTCACAAACATGAAGCTTCACGATGAAGTTCATAGTATGCAAATAGCCCCAATCTTGCGTCACTATGAGGGACCGCTATGGCTGGTGGTGGGTGAGGAAGACAAAATAACGCCTTACCCGATTAGTCAGCAGCTATTAGAAGATGCATCAAGTAGCGAAAAGTATATTTCGGTCATTCCTGGTGCGACGCACAACGCAACGCTAAAAAGTGACTATGCCATACAAGAGTACAAGCAGTTTTTAGCAAGATTCACTCAGTAACAGAAACCTTACTCGTTGTGGATAAGTAGTGGAAAACCTTGTTGGTAAGTCTGTTAATAGCCATATAGAACAACAGATCACGATCTTTTCATCACTTTCTGGTCGGATCACGAAATGTCAGTTAAATCAAGCGCTGTAGAGCAACTGTGCTCGATCTTAATCTTTTTTGATCGTAAAGCTGTGCAGGATCAGGCAATTTTGCTCTTTGGGGATAAAAGTTCGAGGCAAAACGATCAAGCGGGTATTTTTGTCAATAGTTTCGTGTCATGAAATTTTTAGAACACAGTTGCTCAACTATACATCGAATTACGATTAATCATCCATCAAACTGGCTTGTAAGTGATTAAATAAAATACCCGCCATAGGCGGGTATTTTTTTGGTCTATTAATTTCTGAAAGGAAAACGAACAGCTAAACCCTAACCATTGAATCTCGTTTTACTACTGTAGGAGTATATTTAAAGGTAAGCCCATCTTCTGGTTTGCTTCCCGATGCATACTTCAATGCAAGTTCCGCCGCTTTTGCTGCCATCATTTCTACTGGATAACGCAGAGTCGTTAATTTAGGACGACAGTACTTTGCTAACAGCACATCATCGTACCCCATCACAGAAACTTGTTCTGGAACTGAAATACCATGGTCCTGCAGCATGGTCATAGCACCAGATGCCATAGCATCGTTATAAGCCAAAACAGCAGTGAATTTTGCACCAGTAGCAAGCAAGTTTTGCATTGCCAGTTCACCACCTTCCTGATCGGGCGTAGCATACTCAATCATGCTTTCAGGCAAGCTTAAATTCGCATTGTTAACTGCGTTTCTAATCCCTTCGAGGCGATGATTAGGATCGTCTATGCGATACTGACTGCTTATCACCGCGACATGTTCATGGCCTTGGTTGATGGCATATTCCGCCATAAGGCGACCACCGGTTACGTTATCAAGCCATACACAACGATTTGCTATCTCTGGTATATAGCGGTTAATTAATACAAAGCCTGGAACTTGGTTTGCAAAACCGATCAAGGTCTCGTCATCAAGTGCTTTGCTGTGCACTACCATGGCTTCTACTCGATGCTCTAGCAGTGTTTCAATAGCGCGAAGTTCAGTCTCTTTTTCAATAGAGCCGGCACTTAATAAAATTTGAACGTTATTTTTGCGGGTAATGGACTCCACACCGTGGGCTAACATAGCGAAAAATGGGTCGTGGAGCTCAGCAATGACAACGCCTAAAGATGCGCTACGTTTGGTTACAAGTGCCCGCGCATTAGCGTTGGGACGATAACCCATTTCTTCCATGATTTTTTTGACACGCTTGCGAGTATCATTGCCCACTTTAGGACCATTATTAATAACTCTTGATACGGTCGCTAATGAAACGCCAGCGGCTTGGGCGATATCTTTTATTGTTGCCATTTTCTTTCAAACTTCGTTTTATTGCGTGGAGTGTCGATTGACCTGATTGCCATAGCGTACATTATATTTACAAAAAAAGATAAAATTCTAACGCTTAGCTTGTGGTGTCTTTTACGGGGCTGAGATGCATTAGAGAGATAAAGAGCGTTAGATTACCTAAGTGGTTTTACCTTCTATGATTGTTAATCAAACCGCTGTAAAAAAGAATGGAAAACGTATAACCTCCTAGACATTCTGAAAGATTGCATTATTCATTAATGTATAAAAAATGTGTGGTAGGTTGGAAAGCGTCAGTTTACTAAGCACGTCTTAAGGTAAAAATTTTGTTATGAAAATAAATGTATCTGCATTTGGTGAAGTAGAAGGCGAAGTCATAAACGCCTTTACGTTAACTAACGACAACGGCATGTCAGTTACCTTGCTTAACTACGGTGGAATTGTTAAAGAAATTCACTTCCCGAATGCAGAAGGTGAATCGGTAAGTTGTGTCCAAACTTTCGAGACTCTACAAGACTATATAGATGACCCGAGCTATCGCGGTGCGATCGTAGGACGCTACGCAAACCGAATTGGACATGGCTCGTTTGCGTTAAATGGAACAGAGTACACCTTAGATAAAAATGGCGGTGAACATAATCTACACGGCGGCCTAGCTGGGTTTCATAAGAAGGTTTGGGCGGCAAGCGTCCAAGAGACGACAGACAGTGTGGCTGTAACATTTACCTTAACTAGTCCCGATGGGGAAGGTGGCTTTCCCGGTACTGTTAATGTAGAGGCATGCTATTCCCTTGATCAAAACAATGAGTTATCTCTTGTGATCACCGCAAACACAGACAAAGAAACCCCGCTTAGTTTCACGCAGCATGCTTACTTCACGTTGAGCAACGACCCGCAAGTGGGTAATACATTGCTACATATAGATGCTGACAAAGTCACGGACGCAGATAGCACCTTGCTGCCAACTGGAAAACTGGTCGAAGTTGCCAATACTCCCTTTGATTTCACGAAACCTACAGCAATAAAAGAAAGGGCAGAGCAATCTAATTCCCATCCATTATTTGATAGGGTGGGAGGCTACGACCACAACTATGTACTCCGTGATACGCCTGAGCATACCCCACAAGCAACCGTAAAGGCACTTGATACTGGTATTGCTATGTCGTTATTTACTAACTTGCCGGGTTTGCAGTTTTATACTGGCGGGTTGAAAACCGACGATCAGCTTGGTGCCTTGTGCTTAGAACCACAGCATTTCCCGGATGCACCCAATAAGCCCGAGTTTCCAAACTGTTTCGTAAAAGCCGGGGAAACCTTCAAAGCAAGTATGCGATACAAGTTCAGCGCATAGAAATCGTTATGTAGTGACAAAAGAAAATTATTTGTTATCAATTTAACAATTAATTTTCTTTGTTACGCAATTGATAAACGTAGAAGCTTGCTATATCATTATCAGGGTAAACGTTTAACCCTATTTGATGTTGCGCATTAGAGCGTAGCAGGCTAATTCAGAGAGAGTGATTATGGGAACCCCTTTCGACCCTACCAACGATCCACATCGCCGTTACAACCCTTTGTTGGGTGAGTGGGTGTTAGTGTCGCCTCACAGAGCGAAGCGCCCTTGGCAGGGAGCCTCAGAAGAGCCAAACAACGAACAAAAGCCATCTTACGACTCTACGTGTTATTTATGTCCAACAAACACCCGCGTGAATGGTGAAGTTAACCCTGATTACAAAGGTACGTTTGTTTTTCAAAACGATTTTGCTGCCCTTAAGCAAGATACAGAACAAGCCAGTGAGAAAAAGGGGCTGTTTCAGTTCGAAACTGAGCAAGGCTGCAGTCGTGTTATTTGTTTTTCCCCTGATCACAGCAAAACGTTACCTGAGCTTTCCGATGAAGAACGCGTAGACGTAGTCAACACGTGGAAAGCACAAACCGCTGAACTTGGTGAAACCTATCGCTGGGTACAAGTTTTTGAAAACAAAGGCTCAATGATGGGGTGTTCAAATCCTCACCCTCATGGTCAAGTATGGGCGCAGCAGCATGTGCCTACCGACCCAGCGAAAAAAGTCGTGCAGCTACAGCAATACTTTGGTGATAACGGCACGCCTATGCTGTTGGACTATGCCGAACAAGAAGTAGCGAAGCAAGAGCGAGTCGTGTGTCAAAATGATGATTGGGTTGTAGTTGTACCATACTGGGCCGCTTGGCCTTTTGAGACGCTACTGTTACCCAGATTTGACGTGCAATCTATGCACATGCTCTCGGATTCTCAGTCGCTATCTCTTGCTAAGATCATTGGCGAAATTACAGCGAAGTACGACAACTTATTTGAAACGTCTTTCCCATACTCTATGGGATGGCACAGTGCCCCATTTGATAGTGAAGCGCACCCTGAATGGACGCTACATGCGCATTTCTTCCCACCACTTCTGCGCTCAGCAAGTGTACGCAAGTTTATGGTTGGGTACGAAATGATGGCAGAGGCACAGCGAGATTTGACCCCTGAACAAGCGGCAGACAGATTAAAAGCACTATCCACAGTGCACTATAAGAAACGTGAGAATGCGAATGGATAATCAAGTACTTTCTTCTAATTTTGAAACGCATTACGGCGAGGCGCCAGCGTTAATCGCACATGCGCCGGGTCGAGTGAACATTATTGGTGAGCACACCGATTATAACGAAGGGTTCGTATTTCCGGCTGCAATCAACTTTGGAACGTGGGTTGCGGCAACAAAGCGCGCAGATAACGACATCGTGGTTACCGCGATGGACTACGAAAATCAGCAAAACCAGTTCTCGTTGTCAGACATTAACTATGACGAAGAACAAGGATGGGCAAACTATGTTCGCGGCGTAGTGAAAGTACTTAAAGAGGCCATTCCAGATTTTGGCGGCGCTAACTTATTGGTTACGGGCAATGTGCCACAAGGCGCTGGGTTAAGCTCTTCGGCATCTTTTGAAGTGGCTATATTAAAAGCGTTAAGCGCGCTGTATGAGTTGCCCCTCGATGGCGTACAGGCTGCACTGTTAGGGCAGAAAGCCGAGAATACGTTCGTAGGCTGCTCATGCGGAATTATGGATCAGTTAATCTCTGCTATGGGTAATGAAGGCATGGCAATGCTGCTTGATTGCCAGTCGCTAGCCATTGAGCATTCACCACTACCAGACTCGCATCAAATCGTTATCATCAATTCGAATGTTAAACGTGGTTTGGTTGACAGTGAATACAACTTGCGTCGTCAGCAGTGTGAACAAGGCGCGTCGTTATTGGGTGTGTCATCGTTACGCGAAGCAACTATGGAAATGCTAGAAGGCGCTAAAGCACATATGCCAGAGGTGGTTTATCGCCGCGCGAAGCATATTGTTACCGAAAACGCTAGAACACTGGCAGCAAGCCAAGCCTTAAAAGCTGGCGACATCGAAACGGTTAGTGAAGCCATGGCGCAATCTCACATCTCCATGCGTGATGACTTTGAAATTACCGTTCGCCCAATCGATTACTTGGTTGAGATCATTGGTGAAGTGCTGGGTAAATCGGGTGGTGTTCGCATGACTGGCGGTGGATTCGGCGGCTGCGTAGTGGCCCTTGTACCTACCGACAAAGTTGAAGCGGTGAAGCAAGTCGTGGCCGACAAGTACTCTGATGAAACAGGGTACAGTGCTGATATTTATGTGTGTACGGCTACACAGGGCGCGTTCGCCTAATTATCGATTTAAATACAGCCTTTATGCACAAACCTCTCCCCTTTCTAAACAATCCTATTCTTTAGAATTGTTTGTGTCCCTTAAGCCGCATCCATTGGTTGCGGCTTTTTTTTTACAAAAAGTGCACATTTCTAGTTAAAAAAAGTAAACAAAGTGTGATACTAATACTACCCGCAATAACGCGATAAGTTTAACGGTGAGTTTTTCACCCATTTATGATTTATTGTGCTTTGCGAAACGCGTTTTAATAACGTGACACTGGTGTGGCAACAACCAATATAATAATAAAAACAATTTTTCACCTGTGTACCCTGCATAACAATCGCCGCACCCAAAATAAGAACTTTGGGAAAAACTATGAAATTAGCATCAATAGATATCACGTTGTTCGTGGTATACGTCGTCGCGCTTGTCGGAATTGCGTGGTGGGTTTCTCGCGAAAAGCAGGGTCATCAAAAAGACACAAATGATTACTTTCTAGCGGGCTCAAGCTTGCCATGGTGGGCAATTGGCGCATCACTCATCGCTGCCAATATTTCTGCCGAACAAATCATCGGCATGTCGGGGTCAGGTTACCAGTTGGGGCTTGCCATTGCGTCTTATGAGTGGATGGCCGCCATTACGCTGCTTATTGTCGGCAAGTTCTTCTTACCTATCTTTCTTAAGCATAAAATTTACACCATGCCTCAATTTCTTGAGCAGCGATATGATCATCGCGTGCGCAAGGTAATGGCAATATTCTGGCTAGGTGTTTATGTTTTTGTAAACCTAACGGCTGTGCTGTGGTTAGGTGCATTGGCCATCAATACCATCGCGGGTGTTGATATGGTTTACGGCATGATGTTCTTAGGTCTTTTCTCGTTAACCTATTCACTTTACGGCGGCTTGAAAGCGGTAGCACTCACCGACATTATTCAAGTCGTGTTGTTGGTTATTGGTGGCTTGTTCCTGTCGTATACGGCGTTAAACCTAATCAGCGACGGCAATGGTGCCATCCAAGGTTTTGTTGACCTTACTAACAAGCTCCCTGAGAAATTCGACATGATTTTGTCAGAAGACAACCCGCACTATATGGACTTGCCGGGCATTTCTGTATTGATTGGCGGTATGTGGATCATGAACCTGTCGTATTGGGGCTTTAACCAGTACATCATTCAGCGCACGTTGGCGGCAAAGAGCGTTCAAGAAGCGCAAAAAGGTATTGCGTTTGCGGCTTTCCTAAAACTGCTAATGCCGCTAATTGTGGTATTGCCAGGGATTGCAGCAGTGCTAATTGTGCCAGACTTAGCTAAACCGGACCAAGCATACCCAAGCCTAATGACGCTGATGCCTGTTGGCCTTAAAGGTATTATCTTCGCAGCCTTGGTGGCGGCGATTGTGTCCTCGCTAGCGTCGATGACAAATAGCGTTTCTACTATTTTTACCATGGACCTTTATAAAGATAAGCGTCCAAACGAGTCGCAGCAGCATTATGTGAAAGTGGGTCGTATCGTAAGCTTGGTCGCGCTTATCATTGCTATGGTGGTGGCCAAGCCGCTGTTGGGTAATTTTGATCAAGCATTCCAGTATATCCAGGAATTCACGGGCTTCTTTACACCAGGTATCTGCGCATTGTTCGTTTTAGGTATGTTCTGGAAGAAAACCACAGCAAACGGTGGTCTGTTGGCCGCATTAGGCTCATTTGTTTTAAGCATTGCGTTTAGACAGTTCTGGCCTGAACTGCCGTTTATTGACCGTGTTGGACTTGTCTTCCTGCTTTGTATTGCTTTAGCTGTGGTTGTTTCTTTGCTAGAGAAAAAAGGTGTCAGTGAAAACGCTGTCGACCTAAACGAAGTGCAGTTCAAAACCACAAGCGGATTTAATGTAGCATCTATCGCTGTAGTTATCCTTACAGCGGCGTTTTACATTACGTGGTGGTAGCAGACAAAGAAGGGCGTTTTTAATCGCAACGCCCTTGCTAAAATTAGCTAAAAACAACGCGAAAGTTCAGAAGACGCTGACAATAAATTTTGTTAAGTTCTAGAACGTGTTGCAGTTAGTAACGTAAACCTGTGGCGAAAAACTTCAATTTTCCCTCATAAAATACGGTATACTAACCGGCTAATATTCGATGAACTTTCGCGCTTGCTGATGTCTTACTAAGAAGAGTTATACAGCAAGCCACTAAAAACGTTACAGGAGACATCAATGGCAACGAAAGGCGTTAATAAGGTTATTCTTGTTGGAAACCTTGGCAATGATCCTGAAGTTAGATACATGCCTAACGGAAACGCCGTTGCGAACTTAAGCCTAGCAACTAGCGAAAGCTGGAAAGACCAACAGGGTCAGGTTCAAGAGCGCACTGAGTGGCACCGCCTTACAATGTACCGTCGCTTAGCAGAAATTGCCGGAGAGTACCTGAAAAAGGGCTCGCAAATTTATGTTGAAGGTAAATTGCAGACGCGTAAGTGGCAAGATCAACAAGGCCAAGATAAATACACCACTGAAATTATCGTAGACCAAATGCAAATGCTTGGCGGTCGCGGCGGTGAAGGCGGTGGCGGTAACGGTGGTTACCAACGTCCTCAGAACAACCAAGGTGGTTACAACCAGGCGCCAGCACAAGGCGGTTATAACCAAGCGCCACAGCAAGGTGGTGGCCAGCAGGGCGGCTACAACTCAAACCAAGGTGGCGGCTACAATCAAGCGCCTCAAGGTGGCAATCAAGGTCAGCCAAAGAACCCACCAATGGCTGAGCCAGATTTTGACTTCGACGATGACATTCCGTTTTAAGAAAAAACTGTTCACGTGTTGAAAATCATCTAAGAGCCGCTTTAATAGCGGCTCTTTTTTGAGCTAAGTTCGCCCAATTATGAGATTGGTGCCCGCCATTCTTCCCCCGATTACCTTAAAATAATTTCATCATATTCCCATTGTTGTTTTCCCATAAACGCGATGAGTGAGCTTTAAGAATTACGTGTAAAAGGTTGAGTTTTTGCAGTGTCAGTAGTAGTAACCTTGGTGGCTTTTGTTTTGTTGTGTCTTAAAAGCAGCGTGTTGTTTGCGCAAACAGGCGGCGAGTGTGAAGAGGAAAGCTGCGCCTCCAAAAAGCCTACAGTAGTATGGTTGCGCCCACCCGAGCTTGGAATCGAAGGCAGTGGTGTCAGTATCACTTCAGGGCCGATCTATGACGTCATGGCGTACCTCTCTACACACCTGCATAACTACGAACACCAATTTGAAGCTTATCCGGTTAAACGTGCATGGTCGTTGGTACAGCATCAACAATCCGCACAAAAAGTGTATTGTTTTTATGGCGCCGCTTACCAAGAAGAACGCGCTGAGTGGGGATATTACTCCCAGCCAACCTCTATAAACTTACCGCTACTCATTGTTGCAAGAAAAGCGCCTCAGCCTTCATTGAAAAATGAATTAGATACCGCGCAGTCTCAGCCAACGCAGGGATATTTTGAGTCCATTTCTTTACGCGCTCTGCTTCAGCAAAATTTGAGAACGGTACTCTACAACGATGTGAATAACGTATACGCCGATACTGTTGAGCAATGGGCTACAAAAAACAATGTGGTTCGTTTAAATGGGTTAGGCAAAGACTTAGGCATGCACACCATAGCCCTACTGGAAAGTGGAAGAATAGACTTTGGCTATGTAGGGCACCGCGAGCTTTCAGCATTACCAGAAGAAGAACTCGATGCGCTTAATGTTTATCAAATCAGTGAACTGTCACAGCAGCTAAGAGGAACAAAGCGCTTACTGTGTTCTAAGAGTGAGCTAGGACAAGCGGTAACGAGTGATCTAGACAGCGCGCTAACTCACATTACATCCACGCCTATGAAAAGCCAAACCTTAAGAGACATTAACTTTGTGGCAGATGGATACCCTTTATTTCTTAAACCGCTTTTTGATGAAAGGTGGAAGCAATACCTTTCAAATTAAAGGCTTTCAAGGTGTTACGTTTTACCATTACTTTCATGACAATTCATGCTTAAAGCGCCCTGTTTTATTACCGCCCCTTATTCTTCTTAATCAACAATAATAATAGTGTTTGGCTTGTGCGATACCCGTGACGAGGTATTATGAATTTGCCTGTTAATAACGAGAAAATTACCCAAATTATGAAAACGTTATCCCTACTTTTTGGCGGTGCTGTTCTGGCTTCAGCGACCGCGGCCATATCTCCTTCGGTATCAGCTGCTCAAACGCTTTATAAGCCGTTTCCAGCCGACGTAATGCCATCGTTAAGTGACAAAGGTAACTATGATGTTGGCGTAAAGACAATCGAAGCGGCTTATCCTGTTAAAGTAAAAGACATTGCTGGTAATGAAGTCGAGCGATCACTTACTTTGGAGGTTTGGTATCCTGCAGCAAGCTCGGCTCAAAAGGCCACGTACATTAATGAAACAAGAAGTGGTCAGGTGTTTGAGGTACAAGCTGATGCAAGCCGTGATGCGCCTATAGCCGCTGCTGACACTGATTTTCCGGTAATAGTTATCTCTCATGGTTATACCGGTTACCGCACCCTTATGTTTTATTTAGGCGAACACCTTGCGTCTCACGGTTATGTAGTAGCGGCAATCGACCACACAGATTCCACAAACAAAGATGTTAATTTTGCAGAAAATCCGTATTCAGGTTTTCCAAGTACGTTATTAAATCGTTCACGAGACCAAGTTCTTACATTGAACAGCATCAGCGAAAATACCTTTTTTAAAGAGAGTGTGGATGCAAGCAAAGCGGGAGTGATTGGCTATTCAATGGGGGGCTACGGCGCAGTTAGCACGGTAGGAGGATGCTATGCTTTTAACGACCAAACCGCCGCAACCTTCACTGGTACACAAGATCCTAAAACGGCGGCGTTAATTAAAGAAGCGCTTAACACCTGCGCAGGTGGCAAGGCCAGTAGCGAAGAAGCATTACCAGCCTGGAAAGCGGCGCTAGCACTTGCGCCATGGGGCGGGCAACATCAGCTATTTGATGTGCAATCGCTAAACAATATTAAAGTTCCTGTTCTTTATGTTGCTGGGGATAACGACGATATTTCTGGCTACGACGGTATAAAGTGGTTATTCGATAATACCGGCAGTAAAGAATCTAAGTTACTAACCATCAAGAATGCACGCCACAATGTTGCACCTCACCCTGCACCTAAAGAAGCTTATGGCAGTGAATTTGATTTGGGAAGTTACATTGAGCCAGCATGGGAAGTGCAAAAGCTTAATGCCATTAACGAGCATTTTGCGCTTGCGCTTATGAACTGCCATGTGAAAGGTTTAAAAGATGATTGTGAATACCTGAACGTGAGTGGCAGTAGTGCCCAAGTACCCGTAGATGGCAAAAAGCCAGAGCCTTGGAAAGGGTTTGACGATCGCTGGGCGTTAGGCTTGGAGATGCAAAGCAAGTAAGCACCACAAAAAAGCGAGCAGCGGCGTAACACCGCTTAGCTCGCTTTAGCTTCTAGCTTTCGAGTCGAGTCTTCAGCTCTATACCGCTTTAACGGTATAAATTAGTGCAGTTTGCGGGAACAATACCGGCAGCTGCATGCCGTATTTCATCAATACTTCACCTGAGAATACTTGGCCATCAGTTTGTTGCAAAATAGACGGGGTGTATTCTTTTAGCTTTTCAGGCCATACACGCTCAATGGTGTATTGTTTATTAGCATCAAGACCTGCAAAGTAGAAGCGGTTTGGCGTAGTGCGAACAGTTTCCAAAACGCTGTTATATGCAAAAATACCTTCTTGCTTGTCTTTAGATACATAACCAAATTTTACGTTCATGCCGTCATCGTCCATGCGGAATAGATCGCCGCCGTGGGTGATATGACGATACTTTTTGTAAAGTGAAATAGCATCAGTAAGCACGCTTTGCTCGTGGTCAGTAAGTTCACGTGGGTCCATCTCTATACCCATATGGCCAAACAAGGCTACTGCCGAACGAATCTCAATAGGTAAGTGTCTACCCGTTATATGGCAGTCGCGCGGGCCAACGTGTGCGCCCATTACTTCAGCCGGGAAGAAATAAGAACAACCACGCTGAATATACAAACGGTCTAGTGCGTCGTTAGAATCCGACGTCCAGAAACGATCTGTGTGTGGCAAAATACCTAAATCTACACGGCCGCCGCCTGAACAACAGCTTTCTATCTCAATGCCTGGCTTAGCTGCCTTGACGCGGTCTATTAAGCTGTAAAGCGCAGCCATTTGACCATGCATCGCAGGTTTACCGTGAAGGTTGCCGGGGTGGTTTACGTCGCGGTTCATGTCCCATTTGATGTAGCTGATTTTGGGGTACGCCTTCAATACATCAGTAATCACTTTGTAAAGGTACTCAACCACTTCGGGGTTGGTTAAATCCAATACGTACTGATTTCTGAAAGGGACGTGGGGGTTATCCTCGGTTTGCAGCGCCCACTCAGGATGTGCGCGGTACAGGTCACTGTCGGGGTTTACCATCTCTGGCTCAAACCAAATACCGAATTCCATGCCAAGGCCAGTAACATGGTCAATGAGCCCGTCTAGTCCTTCAGGGTAGATAGCTTCATCAACAAACCAGTCGCCAAGCCCAGCCTTGTCGTTTCTGCGCCCTTTAAACCAACCATCATCTAACACAAAGCGCTCAATGCCCAAGGGTGCAACTTTATCGGCTAAGGCTTTAAGTTCATCTTCGTTATGATCGAAATAAATACCTTCCCAGGTGTTGTAGTGCACCGGGCGAGGCTTCGATTCAGCACTGTGGTTTAGCACGTTGCTGCGAATGAAGTTATGGAACTGTTGTGATAGCGAAGAGAAACCTTCACAGCCATAGCCTGTGTAAAGCACGGGGGATGTATAGCTTTCGCCAGCGTTAAGTACCACTTCACCTGGAAATAATAACTCACCAAACTGCACATAGCTTCTGCCATCAGCCATTAGCTCAGCGCGAAGCTTGTGGTTTGCAGAAGCGCCAAGGTGATAACCATAGCACTCACCGTTAAGTTCACCCGTGCCTTGAGGAAATGCAATCAGGCCAGGGAAGGTGTCGTGAGATGTTTTGCCTCGGCGATTTTCACGTACATAACTTCCAAAGAAGAGGTCGTGATCTTTGGTTTGAAACTCTGCTGACCAGCGGCCTTCAAATGTTTTAATTTTGCTTACGGACGTAGGCAAGGGCAGGCTAGCGGCATTCAAATAGCCTAAATTGAGCGGTGTTTCGCCACTGTTTTCGAGACGAGAAACGTATTTTACTACGCTCGTTTTGTTATCGAGCTCAACAGTTGTGATAAGACGCATACCGCGGCGAGCGTCTTCGCTTACGAAAGCAACAGACTGTGCATCTTCATTTATTTCGGTCAGGCTAAAGCCTGCTGACCACTGGTCGGCATCGCCCGACACTTCAAGACCTGGCTGACCCGTCCAGCCGTCACCGTGAGTCGGTACCAACGTAATCGGCGGTTCAATTACGGGTGCGCATTTGGCTTCTTGACGGGTGTTTAAAACGCTCAGCATTTCTGGTGTTGTACTGTCACTTAACGGCGCACCATAGTAAATGACTTTGGGCATACGACCCTGGCAGTCGAATATTAATGTGGCTTTCTCGTTCGACAAACGAACGAATGATGTGAGTGACGACATAAAAACCTCATTTTACATGCCTAGATGTTTATAGCGCATGTTGTTAAAAGAAAAGATGACTGAAAAGTACAGAAGGAACATCCGTACGGTTTTATGATTTTACAACGGTTTATCGAGCTTAATACCTGCTTTCTTGCACGGTCGTCGAGTGATTAAATCTGTTTCAATCACGCTTACAGAGTCTTCTCCCTGCTTTCATCTACTTCACAGCGTGTGGCGGAACAAAAGTACGCAACAAACCGTACTTTTGCTCCGCCACAACCGTAGTAATCCTAGTTATCTGAACCAGCCAATATATGGCTGACCTTATTAGCCGTGTGCTTCTTCGCTCTCTATCAAACGACCACGCCATTCTGCCTTTTGCTTAAATACAACCCGATTTAAGACAAGGGCGAGGGCAATACAGCAAACCAATGTGACCAACATCAGGTGAATGTAGTGCAGGCCGAAAGGAGCGTGCACAAAGCTAAAGAAAGCGTATAGACCCACACCAAAGACAACTGCCGCTATTCCCGCGTTGGCGTTTACGTTATTAAATAGTAATCCAACAATAAAGATGGAAAGAATAGGCATACTTAACAACCCGAAAAGTTGTTGAAGCAAGTTGATGATGCTTTCTGCTTGCGCGTACACAGGAACCATAACTAGCGATACAATAGTAAGCGCCGCGGTCACAAAGCCGCTTAAGCGTGCAACGTTTGGCTTCTTCTGAAAATACGCCTCGTGTATATCGCAAACATAAAGTGCAGTCGCAGAGTTGAGGTTACTGTTGTAAGTAGTGAGTACTGCGGCAGCGAGGGCCGCTGCAAATACACCTGATAGCCAGCTAGGTAAAACATCACCTACCAACGTACCGTAAGCGGCATCGTTGATATCGCCGTACAGCTTATACGAAATGATACCTGGAACTACGATAATGGTAGGAACAACGATAAAGCGGATGATCGCTGCAGCGTATACGCCTTTCTGTGCTTCCTTTAAATTAGGTGCAGCCATGGCGCGCTGGGTGATTACCTGATTCGTACTCCAGTAGAAAGTCTGGATAAACACCATACCGGTTAATAACGTGTGCCATGGTAGAGGTGAATCATTATCGCCAATTAGGGTTAAGCGTTCGGCAGGTATGCCCGAGAAATCAAAATCGATTGCGAATAGTGCAAGAACGACAACAACAATCGCCATAGTCAAAAGCAATACGCCAGAATAGGTATCTGAAACTGCAACCGCGCGAAGCCCACCAAAGATAGCGTAGAAGGCACCAATCAATGCAAAAGCGGTGGCAACATACATAAGTGGAATGTCTACATTGAACATGTTAATCATGAAAAGCGAGCCGGTGTAGATTACGGCAGGCATGAAAATAAGGCTGCTACCTAGGAAGAAAAGAAGACCTATTAGTGCTCTTATATGCTTGTTGTTATAGCGCATTTCCAGCAATTCGGTGGTTGTGGTGCACTGATAATGATAATAGATGGGAAGAAAAACTCGCGCGAGAATGATAAGGCCCGCCACTGCGGCAAATTCCCACCACGCAAGCAGTGCCATTTGGTTACCGTTCATCCCTACAAGTTGATCGGTACTTAAATTAGTTAACGTTATTGAGCCCGCGACGTATATCCATGTTAGTCCGCCGCCAGCTAAGAAATATTCTTTGTTTTCGTTGGCTTTACTATGCCCATGACCGCGACACTTTAAATAGGTAAGAAGCCCGATAAGTGCGGTGATGAAAATAAAAACGACAAGTTGGGTTAAGCTGCCTGACACGAAAAACTCCTCAGCAGAATAAAGACAAAAGGGGGCAACAGCGCCCCCTTGATAGACTAGTTGTTATTAGAAGCTAGCACGAACACCAACAGCGTAACGAGCACCGTCAGCAACTTGTTGAACGAAATGTTCTGATAAGCGACCGCGACGCGTTAGCTCTTCGTCAGTAATGTTAATGCCTTCGAAGAATACCGTAAGAGACTCAGTTACATCGTAACTTACACTCATATCAACTTGGGTGTAAGTCTCAGTGAAACGAGGCTCAGTACCACCAAGAGTACTTACCGCTTCTTGCATAAAGGTTTCACGATTGTTCAGTGCAACACGCGCTTGGAACGCATCTTTTTCGTAGAACAATGTAATGTTTTGTGAGTTACCTAAACCTGGTAGGCTAAATTCTGCATCTGAGTTAACGATAGTAGCATTAGCTTGGATACCGAAGCCGCTTTCAAGCGTGTGCAACCAAGCAAGCTCTAAACCTTCAACTTCAAGCGTATCGCCGTTACGAGGGCGCAGAACGCTAAATACATACTCGCCACTTTCTAAGAAAAGAGACTCATCAGCAACATCACCTGCAATGAAGTCTTCCACTTCTTTGTTAAAGGCTGCAGCTGAGAAGTAGCTAGTATCGTCGTAGTACCATTCTAAAGATACATCCCAGCTGGTGGCTTTATATGGCTTAAGTTCAGTGTTACCCGCTTGTGCTTGCAAGTTACCCGGACGGCTCACAGTAACATTAAATACAGGCACTAAGTCATCCATCATTGGACGCGTTAGCGTTTCAGAAAACGCATAACGTAGGTATAAATCGTCTGTTAACTGTAGCTTAACGTTTAAGTTAGGAAGCAGCGAAGAGTAGCTGTTTTTCTCGTTAACCGGCGCACCTACTTCTGTTTCATAAACTACATTAAGGTCTGACGGATCGTTAGGGATTGGCTGAAGATCTCTTACAATCTGACTTGTCCCGTCTACTGAAGTGTCAGTTTCGCTGTAGCGGAAGCCAAAATTCACATCAAGTGGCATCTCTGAGATTTCAGTAGTGAAGTAGAATTGTGCGTACGCACTTAATACTTCTTCGCTCACTACGAATGAGTCATTGCTTGGCTGTGGGTTGCCGATATTTGTTGCATCAATCGCTGCGCGAACGTCGTCAAACGATTCACCTGTAGCGTCTGCAATTTGCTGCACCGCTGCATCAGACGTTGCGTAGTCAAAGAACGCTTCAGGGTCATAAGTTAGCCACTGATTAGGCACACCGCCGAAGTAGTTTTGTGCAGTAAATACACTTAGAAGCTCGTCAGGAAGATCGAATGTGTAGCCGCAATAAATGTCACAACCAGAAGCGAACAAGCGAGTATTAGATTTTTCACGATCTTGGAAATAGATACCGAAATCTGCTTTATAGAACGCATTGTCTGAATCAGGTACCCAAGAGAAGTCTGCACGGTATTCACTGATGGTATCTTCCGTGTCAAAACCGTTGCGCTCATTGTAGTGCATACGACCTAGTGAAGGTGTTTGTAAAGCGGCATCACCACCGGCAACAGTCAATGATGGAGTAGCACCTGTGAAATCTACACTGTATTCGTTGTTATAACCCACAACAGTGAAGAAGTTGTCACCGCCACTGCTGTCTTCGGCAGTTGAAGTTGAGATATCAATGTTTGCTGTTAAGTTGTCGTTTACTAACCACTCAAAGTTTGCACCGAATGCTTGGATTTCAACATCTCGGCCGTAGCGGCGGCGAATAAAGTCAGTCGCACCACCAACACCGTCTACAACGGTGCTTGTTACACCTGATAGACTACCGTTGTCAGTAAAAGACATGTTGTCGAGGTTGCTATCAGAGAACCAATGGCCAACACTGTGTGCGTCTGAGTCAACTTCAAATTTAGAGTAAAGACCATCTAAGGTAAGCGTCATATCATCGTTAGGAGCATACTGAACAACAAGGTTACCAGATGTTCTTTCACGATCGACTAAATCAACGATTTGGTCAAAGTTCTGCGGAATGTACACACCGTTGAACTGAGCATTGTCAGCGTAATCAGGGTTATCTAGCTCAGAACGATTGGTTAGGCTAACTTCAGGACGCCAGTAGCGAGTTTCTAGCATGTTTGTTTGTAGCTTACGCTGTTGGAATGATGCAGCAGCTAACACACCTAGTTTACCATCCATAAAGGTATTGGTAATTAAGCCCGACATTTGTGGCGTTGTTTCTTCAGAAATGTCTTCGTACATGCCTTTTACACTTGCAACGGCCTTGAAGCCGTCAAATGCGAATGGGCGAGCAGTTGTGATTTCTACGGTTGAACCGATACCACCTTCTTGCATAGAAGCGAGAGGGCTCTTGTAAACTTTTGCACCGCTGATTAGTTCAGCTGGAAGCGTATCGAAACTAAAAGCACGACCTTGGTTTTCTGTAGCAATCTGGCGGCCGTTAACAAGTACGGTGTTAAAATCTGGGCCGAAACCACGCACAGTAATAAATTGACCTTCACCACCTGAACGATCAATGGCAACACCAGTAATTCTTTGTAGTGATTCTGCTACGTTTTGGTCTGGAAATTTACCTAGGTCTTCAGCCGTAATACCGTCGTAAACAACATCAGATGCTTTCTTATCTAGCATTGATGCTTTCAGAGAGCTGGTAAAACCTTTAACTTCGATAACTTCCACTTCTTTATCAGTAGCAGTAGTTGCTTCCTGTGCCAGTGAAATAGGGGCGTGTAGGGCAGAGGCGATAGCAACACCTAAAAGTGAGCGTTTCGCGATAGGGCCTAACTGTGATGTGTTAATTTTATGTGTCACTGTGTTTTCTCCGTGAGTAGGCTACGTTTTAACGTACTTTGCACTTAAATTACGTTTTTAGTATGTGCGGATCAAGCTTATTAACAATACTTTTACACATTTAACGTTATATTTTCGTGATTATTATTTGTAACTTTATGAAAAATATAGCGTTTCTGATTTAAGGTAAAAGGTGAAACGTTTACCTTGGATCCAATACTAGCACAAAATGACAATGTAATTACAATGTTATAAAAAATTTTTTTGTATAAAAAAAGTGCGGTCTATAGCCGCACTTTATTAACAATCAGAAAAATAAAGGAAAATTAGCTGCAGCGGATACGGTCTACGGCGGCTTTCCAACCATCATAGGCTTGATCACGTTCTTGCTTGGTCAATCTTGGAGTGAAAACGCTATCACTCTTCCAACAATGGGTTAAATCGTCGATTGAATTGAAGACACCAGCCTGTAATCCTGCTAAGAAGGCAGCACCAAGAGCGGTGGTTTCCGTAATTTCAGGGCGCTCTACTTCAGCGCCCAATATGTCTGAAAGAAAGCCCATAACCCAATCATTACGCGACATACCGCCGTCTACACGAATAGTTGTGGGGCGAGCGCCATCGCTTTCCATTGCTTTTTGCAGGTCCTTAGTCTGGTAGCAAACAGACTGAAGTCCCGCAGCAACGATTTCGCTAATGCCTGTGTCGCGGGTTAAACCTAAAATTGCGCCACGAGCATCTGGATCCCAATAAGGTGCGCCTAAACCAGTAAATGCCGGGACAAGGAACACGCCGTTATCTTGTCTTGCTCGCTGTGCAAGTGCCTCCGACTCGGCGGCATCGTCGATAAGCTTCAGGCCATCTCTGAGCCATTGAACGGTTGCGCCGGCCATAAAAATACTGCCTTCAAGCGCATAAGTCGTTTTGCCGTTTAAACGATACCCAACGGTGGTGAGTAATCGGTTTTTCGATTGCAAAGGGGCGTCACCAGTGTTCAATATCATAAAACAGCCGGTACCGTAGGTGCTCTTGGCCATGCCTTTTTCAAAGCACGCTTGGCCTACTAATGCTGCTTGCTGGTCGCCTGCTACGCCTTGGATAGGAATAGCTCTGCCTATGATGTCTTCTTTCGTTACACCAAAGTCAGCCGCACAATCCATCACCTCGGGTAGCATTGAGCGTGGGATATTGAATTTATTAAGTAATTTCTCATCCCAGCATTGGTTATTGATGTCGAACAGCATTGTACGCGAGGCATTGGTGGCATCAGTTTTGTGTGACTCACCACCCGTTAAGCGCCATATAAGGAACGTGTCTACGGTTCCAAACAGCAGCTCTCCGTCCTCGGCTTGCTGTCTTGCACCTTCTACATTGTCTAATATCCAAGCTACTTTTGTGGCAGAGAAATAAGGGTCTAACAGAAGCCCTGTCGATTCAGTAATGTGTGAGACGAGCTCTTCGTCTTCGCTTAAATCACGACAAAGCTGGGCTGTGCGTCTGTCTTGCCAAACGATAGCCGGATAGACAGGCTCGCCAGTGTTTTTATTCCACACTAAGGTTGTTTCGCGCTGGTTAGTGATACCAACGGCTGCGATATCTGATGGTGTTAATGAACATTTATTGAAAACTTCTTTGAGGGTAGAGACAACGCTTTCCCAAATTTCCTCTGGATCATGCTCAACCCAGCCATCTTTCGGATATTTTTGAGAGAATTCCTGCTGTGCAATAGCGTCTATACTGCCCTTTGGAGAAAAAATGATGCTGCGAGAGCTTGTTGTACCTTGGTCAATGGCAAGGATATGTTGTCCCATAAGGTCACTCCTGAAGATAGTTTTCATAGAGTTTGCATCATTTACACAGGATTAACAATGCTATATTTTCGAAAACGAACATTGGCGTTTCGTTTTGTTATGGGAACATTGAAGTTAAGCACGTATAATTGATGTGATTTTCTAATTCTGAGGACTCGCGATGAATCAAACGCAAAGACACGAAAAAATTGTTGGGCTTATAAAGCTACATGGTTTTATGTCTATTGACGATTTGGTCAGTGCTTGCGAAGTTACGCCGCAAACAATCCGCCGAGACCTTAACCAGCTTGCCGAAAACGGTGTGGTGAGCCGCTATCATGGTGGTGCTGGCCTAAACAGAAGTTGGGAAAACACGCCATATCAGGAAAGGAAAACCCAAAACAGCGAAGTCAAAGAGAAAATTGCTGAAGCAGTGGCTGCAATGATCCCCGACGGCGCATCGTTGTTCATTAATATCGGTACGACGACGGAAATGATTGCAACTAAGTTGCTCAACCACAAAAATCTTCACGTGGTAACCAACAATATTCACGTTGCTACCATTCTTTCGGCTAAAGAGGATTTCTCCGTCATAATTGCTGCCGGTGAAGTTCGCTATCGCGATGGCGGAATCATTGGCGAGGCAACCTGCGATTTTATAAGCCAGTTCCGCATGGATTACGGCATAATCGGTATCAGTGGTATTAGTTCGGACGGTGCACTACTTGACTTTGATTTCAGAGAAGTGAAAGTGTCCCAAGCCATTTTGGAACATACTCAACACGTTATATTAGCTGCGGATTACAGTAAGTTTGAACGCCGCGCAATGGTGGAGCAGGGGCACATTTCACAGGTTGATTGCTTGGTTTGTGATAAAACGCCGCCGCCCAGCATAAGCAAGATAATCGAAGAAAATAACATCACCTTTGTCAAAGCGTGACCATCTATTTACCATAGTTTTCCACTACTCTTAAACCTGTTCTCGGTTTTGCTCGCATTCTACTTTGTGGCAGCCTTCTTTAAACATTACGCACTGTTGCCGCAAGCGCTCTTACACACCACGTATTTTTCAATGTAAATCAGTCAAATATTGTTGCGATTGGATTTGTTTATTCCTTTTAATTACGAATTTTAACTTTCTTTAATGTTCGTAAATGTTCGTTTTGTGTTGACATGTTTTCTTTTTGCTTGTCAAATAGACAACCATATGAGGATATCCATATAAATACCACTAGAGGCAATGTATGAGTCAAAGCAATCAAACTGAACAGACAGTCGACGTTTTAGTCGTTGGCGGCGGTGTTAATGGCGTAGGCGTCGCGCTTGACGCTGCGGGACGCGGGCTTTCGGTTGCTTTGTGCGAGAAAGGCGACCTCGCAGGCGCAACGTCTTCTTCTAGCAGCAAATTGATTCATGGTGGGCTTAGGTATTTAGAACATTATGAATTTCGCCTAGTGAAAGAAGCGCTGGCAGAACGTGAAGTGTTGTTGAAGAAAGCGCCTCACATCATGTGGCCGCTACGTTTTCGTTTGCCTCACCAAAAGCATTTACGCCCTGCGTGGATGATACGAATTGGTTTATTCCTCTATGACTCATTGGCTAAGCGCAATATGTTACCGCGCTCACGTAAGCTAACGACCACCAGTGAAAGCCCGCTGGTTAGCGATATTTCAACGTGTTTTGAATACTCAGATGGTTGGGTAGATGACGCACGCTTAGTGGTACTAAATGCACTAGCTGCCCAAGATCAGGGGGCGAAGATATATACGCGTACTGAATGCGTTAAAGCTGAAAAGTTAGATAATTTGTGGAATGTGGAGCTTAAAACGTCTCAAGGGAAAACGTTTACAGTTAAGGCCAGGTCAATTGTCAATGCGGCTGGACCGTGGGCAGTATCGTTTCTAGATCGCTTGGTAAATATTCACAACCCCAATGCGATGCGCATGGTAAAGGGAAGTCACTTTGTCGTTCCCAAGCTATATAACTCTGATGAAGCGTACATTCTGCAAAATAAAGACGGGCGTATTGTATTCGTGATCCCTTACGAAGGTGATTTCTCACTTGTGGGCACGACAGACGAAGACTTTAAAGGTAATCCGTCTGACGCTGCAATTTCAAACGAAGAGACTGATTACTTAATTGACGTCGTAAACAACTACTTCAAGTCCAAGGTATCGCGCGAAGATATAGTCCATACTTACAGTGGCGTGCGCCCACTCTTAGAAGAGAAAAACGCGTCAGCACAAGAACTTACTCGGGACTATAAAGTAGAGCTTAAGGGTGAGGCTGGAAAGCCCGTATTACTGAATATCTTCGGCGGCAAGATTACAACCTATCGAAAGCTTTCAGAGCACGCGGTAGATAAACTTGTCTCATGTTTCCCGAAAGCGAAAAAAGCGTGGACCAAAGAAGTACCGCTACCAGGTGGTGCATTTGAAAGTCAAGAATCGCTAGTTGCTCAACTAACTTCCGAGTTTTCTTGGCTGGACAGCGCTATCGCTGAACGCTACGCAAGACAGTATGGCTTACTATGTTATAAGTTTCTTAAAGGTAAAGTGTCAGTAGATGCTATGGGGACTCATTTCGGGGCTGGTATGTATCAGGCAGAAGTTGATTACCTTATAGAGTGCGAGTGGGCTTGTTGTCTAGAAGACGTGATTTGGCGCAGAACAAAACATGGATTACGCTTGGACAAAGCACAACAGGAAGCGCTGTCTTCTTATATCTCAATGAAAGTTTATGGCGCAGTTCAATCGGATGAGCCTGTGGATGCTGTATTGGCAAGCGCGTAACCCGTGAAAGTTACGCATTAGAAGGAGCCATCTTTGCTTGAAAAGCAATAAGGTGGCTCAATCGCCATTGATTAGCTAGCCCAACAGGATAAAGTAGACGACTTAAAATGAACATGGACGTGATAAACAATACTTCCGTCAAGGAAGTCGTACTTATTAGACACGGTAAGCCTCTCTCGGCGCATAATGACAAAGTAAACTCAGCTCAATATGCTCAGTGGGTGCGTAACTATGATAAATCGATACTCGATCCAACAAGTCACCCAAAGCAGAAGACCCATATCGACGACAGCTACATTGTGGTTAGCCCGTTACTAAGGGCTAAATTGTCTGCGGCTTATTACGGCGCGACTCAAATTGATGAAGAGTTGCCCCATCTTAAAGAAATGGATATTCCTTACTACAAACTTCCGTTCACCTTGCGCAGTTGGCACTGGGTCGTCTTAAGCCGTGCATTATGGTTTATAGGATTTAAAGGTCGATTTGAAAGTTTCAAAGCTGCCAAGCAAAGGGTTAATCTTGTTTCCGAGCGTATTGAAAAACTGTGTGAGAAACACGAGCGGATAGTGCTATTCGGGCATGGTATGACTAACTATTACACCCGAAAATCACTCATAAAAAATGGCTGGCAATTAAAGCAAAAAGACGGTGATTTTTGGGGAATTACGATATTGCACAAGCCGTTGCCATAATGCTGAGTCTTCGTTTTTAACCAGAAATTCTTAAGGTTTATTTATACCTACTTCATTTTTTCTTCAAAATGTCGATAAAATAGAACAATGCCTAACAAGCGCTAACGACTTGAACAAAGGCATGGGGAATCGACAATGAATAAAACCAACAAAAAGAAACCTTCCACGTCTAATGTTTTTAAAGCGGCTATTGCAGCTATTTTTGCAATTACCCTTGGCGTTACTATCAACTTTCTTCATACCGACGAGCAAGACACCACAACAATCGCCTTTGCACTAAATCTAGATACGTTTAAGCGTCACGTCGTCTCGTCTCACTGGCAATGGCGAGTACGCCAACCCACTACTATGATAATGCTGATTCACTACAATGAGTCGGGCAAAGAAACGAACCGTACTCCGGTGCGAATGAATCACAACGGATGGCCGACCGCTGAGCTTTCTAGTGAAGGGTGTGAAAAAATATGGACGTCGCTAGTGGCGACACCACTGCGCGTGGACGGCTTTAAGATCCATGCAGACTATTACGCTGAACTTGAAGAGAACGAAGACAACTATTGGTGTCGCTTCAGCTTGAGCAGCGGCGCGTATTTCGACTATTTTCCTGCAAACGGAACAGTAACAAATTTAAGCGATTAAACTGGCCACATAAACGAACACGCACAATATAAGCCTATACTTATGTAGGTATTTGTTCTATTTAGATAATTAGTCTACTTTTGAGTTAATGCCATGTTACTCATTGGCGCCATAAGGTATTGTCGATTATAAGATAATACTCGGCATTAACGAATTAAGTAGATATATGCTTTCACGCTTATTTTCTTCGAAAAGTAACAAAACTAGCGTCACTGTAGGCGTATCGGTCTGTGCTTCTGAGCTACATATTGTGGCTATAGAGCGCAGTGGCGACGCTGTTTCACTTAATTCTGTTTCTTCAATTCCCTATGAACAGCATCAGCCTCTCAAGCAACAGCTATCGGCGGCGTTAAGCCCGTTTGCTAAGTCGACCTGTAATGTTTCTATAGTGCTTTCACAGGATATGTACCACATGGTACAGGTTGATAAGCCAGAAATGGCAGAAGAGGACATTACAACGGCGTTGCCGTGGACTCTCGGAGAGCTGGTTCCCTATGAATCAAGTAACATGGTTTTAGACTATGTCGATTACCCGGTTAAAAGTCGAACTGGCGGCCAAAAGATAGATGTGTTCGCTGCCGAAAAGTCCTCACTTGCTGCCGTCGCAGCGAGCATGGCAAAAAAGAAAGACAAGCAGCTTACACATATTCACACCAAAGAAGTGTTAGCAACTGAAATGGTGCCAAATGATGACTATGCGCGACTACTCATCATCCAAGAGCCCAACAGTGAACCGTTTTTAATGATAGTACGCTCTCAGGCTATCTGGTTGGCACGTCGCTTACGTGGATTTGTAAGCAAAGTTAATGAGCAGACAGACCTGTCACAGCTAAGTGATACATTGGGATTAGAAATTCAACGCTCAATGGATTTCTATGAGTCGCAACTTAAGCAGCCGCCTTTAAAAGAAATTCTGTTTAAAACTCAATTTGACAGCGTGCCAGTGATAGAACGGCTGAAGCCGTTTCAGCCCGCTGCTATGAATGTCTTTACTCCACAGCTTAATTTAGCCGATGTAGTTGAACCTGCCTGCCACTTTGCGTTAGCAAGTGCACTTGTTGCAGCGAGAGAGGTGGCATGAAAAGAACGATAAACCTCTATCAGGACTCCCTAAAACCAAAGAAAGAGCGGTTACCATTCTCGAAGGTACTTTGGCTTAATGGCGCGGCAATTGTTGTCATGTTGGTAGTGGTAATCGCGCTCAATATTACGTTGGGGGCGAAGCAGAAAAATTTAAATGAAATAACAAACGCAATTAGCCAATTGAATAGCGAAATTAAAACCTTAAGCGCTGCACTCGAGAAGAAACGAGACACCCAGTCGCTTCAGCAACAGCTTGAAAAGGTGAACGCCAAAATCGAAAACCGAAAACGTCTGTTGGCGTATCTCGATAGCGGAGAGTTGTCATTTGACGCAACAAAGTACGGCGAGGTGATGGACGACTTGGCTAATTTCCACAATCAGAACCTATGGCTGACGAGTATTGATATCGATACACAAACCATTCGCCTGTCAGGCCAAACCTTGGCGCCTTCATCTATACCTGTGTGGCTTAAAAAGTTGCAGCAGTCTCCGTTTTTCCAAGGTAAGTCATTTTCTTCAGTGCAGTTTGATGAAGTAGACGGCAAAGAAAACGTGAAACAATTCTTGATATCCACAGATTTTGAAGGAGACGCTGATGAATCAGTACCAGCAGCTCTCTGAGAAATTCTCCGCTCTTGAAAGCAGAGAAAAACAGCTAATTACATGGGTGAGTTTTGGTCTCATTATCTATCTATTCTTCTGGTTCGGTGTTTCGCCTGCACTTGATGACTTATCTGCAACCGATAAAGCAGTCATCAGAAAGGAGAGCGAGCACAAAGCATTGGTCATTCAAAGAGATGCTATTCAAGAAGCGCTAACCATCGATTATACAAAGCGCACGCAGCTAGAACTCGATAAGGCCAGAAAAGACCTACTATCAATTGATGAGGCACTACTTTCACTTAATGAAGGGTTTGTCGCAGCCGATCGAATGCCCGAGCTGCTTATGACGCTTCTAAACGAAGAAGACAACGTACGTTTAGTGAATTTTAAGGTCGAGCCTACCGAAACAGTACGCTTTGGTGACGGTGAGTCTCAAAGCACACCGTTTTACCGTCATAACATGCGCTTAATTATTGAGGGAAGTTACTTTGACCTGCGTAGCTACCTAGCGCGCCTTCAAGCCGCCCCTGAAAAAGTCGTAGTAACAGATTTTGCTTACAATGTTGAAGCTTACCCAAGTGCCACGTTAGCACTGGGGTTAGCAACGGTAAGCAATAATGAAACCTTTATCTCGCTGTAAGGAGAGAGTGTGAAACGGTTAAGAATTGTGGTCACAGCTTTAGCGATAGCAACATGCTTACCTGCAGTTGCGTCTGTCGACCCGACTAGGCCTGCAATCGCCAGTGCATCAGTGTCTAGCAATGATGAAGCTGTAGCAGGAGAGTTAGCACTTCAATCTATCTTTAAACGCAGTACAGGTTATAGCGCCATCATATCGGGTAAATCTTACCGCGTGGGCGATACACTTAACGAATACACCGTATCAAAAATTAACCCCAAGAACGTGGTTATCACTGACGGACGTCAGCAGAAAATACTAAGAATGTATGCATATGAAATTAAAAAATAGCCTCATTGTTAACACATTGGTTTTGTCTGCAGCGTTAGTTGTGGCAGGTTGCCAATCTTATGGTGTTGGCGAGGAAGTAAAACCTCATATTCGCGATGAACTAGCACGTTCTCAGAATACGACATCAAGTAAACCAACACCGCCCCCTCAGCTTAATCAAGAACTGCTGGCAGAGGTTGCCCGTTATCAAGCGTTACCGGCGCCAACATCACAGAAAATGTTTGCAGTTTCTGCTAACAATGTAGACGTGCGTCCGTTTTTCGATGCGTTAGTTGAAGACACACCCTACAGTGTCGCCGTTCATCCTGCTGTGTCAGGGCAAATTAGTTTAACGCTCAAAGAAGTGGCGTTAGAAGATGTGTTAACCATTATTTCGAGAATGTATCCGTTAGACGTGTTTTTGGAAGGGAAGGTAATTCAGGTTATGCCTTCTCAACTAAAGACGGAATCTATCCCGGTTAACTTTCTTATGATCAAGCGCTTCGGTGTATCTAACGTAAGCGTTATTGCCGGTGGGGTAAGTGAGCAAGACCAAAACAATGGTGGCAACAACGGTGGAATTAACGGCAATAACAACATTAGCGGGAACGCGCTAGGTGGTCAGGGTGGTTTTGGAGGCCAAGGCGGACTTGGCGGCAATAACATCCAACAGCTCAATGGCTCAAACATTCAGACCACCAGTGAAAACGACTTTTGGAGCGATTTAAAAGAGGCACTAAAAGTACTGGTCTCTCCAACAGAAGGTCGCCAAGTTGTGGTTTCACCCCAAGCAGGCTTAGTGACCGTTCGAGCATTGCCCAGCGAAATCGCAGTGGTGAAAGACTTTTTAAACCAAAGCCAAGAGAGCTTACAGCGACAGGTGGTATTAGAGGCGCGCATTATTGAAGTCACGCTAAACGACGGCTATCAGCAAGGCGTGCGCTGGGATCGCATTGCAAGCGGCTTGACGGGCAGTGTGAACTTTGGCTTCAGTGGCGGAGCTATAGCGTCAAACTTTGCTGCAAATACCGCTGCAGGTATAGATCCAGCCATTAATGCAGTTAATGGCATAGGGAACTCAATCTCTACAGATATTGGCGGCGTTTCTACTTTGAGAATTTCCCGAGGTGACTTTGACGGCGTTATCAATATGCTGCAAACCCAAGGTGATGTTCAGATGTTGAGTAACCCCAGAGTGACCGTCACTAACAACCAGAAAGCAGTGATTAAAGTGGGTCAGGACGAATACTTTGTCACCGATGTGTCGACCAGTGAAGATCAAAGCGCGACACAAACCGAAAACGAAAATGACATCGAACTTACCCCGTTTTTTTCAGGTATTGCCCTAGATGTTACCCCTCAAATTGATAGAAGCGGCTCGGTTATATTGCACGTTCACCCATCAGTAACGGAAACTGCAGAGCAGACTAAAGTCATTCAGGTGGGCGATCAGCAAATCTTGCTGCCACTGGCACAAAGTAATATCCGAGAGTCAGATACGGTAATTCGTGCCCGCGATGGAGAAATTGTCGTGATTGGCGGTTTGATGGAAACCGTTACCAGTGAGCAAGAATCAAAAACGCCTTTGTTGGGCGACATTCCATTCATTGGTAACGCGTTTAAAAACAAAGCCAAAACGCAGAGTAAGCGCGAGCTGGTGATCTTGATACGCCCATCAGTTGTGCAACCGGACACGTGGGAAAAACAACGTCTTCGCACTCAGTCATTACTTGATCAGTGGTATAGAAACTAATTATGTATCAGGGCTTTTTTCACTTCACAGATATGCCGTTTTCGCTTACCCCGAATACGGATTTCTTTTGTGCGCTTGCGCCACACAATGAAGCGTTGAAAGTCATTTTATCAGCATTGAGTATGTCTGAAGGCTTTATAAAAGTAACCGGTGAAGTCGGTACAGGTAAGACATTGTTATGCCGTAAATTAATTAATCATCTGTCTGATAAATTTGTAGCCTGCTATTTACCCAATCCATACCTTTCGCCTGATGAATTACGCCAAGCATTTGCGAAAGAGTTAGGTATTGTTACGGAAGGAAATAGTGATAATCAAGGCTTGCATAATGCAATAGAGACAAAGCTATTAGCCCTTAAAAAAGAGGGGCGACAAGCGGTATTAATCATTGACGAAGCGCAGTCGCTGAGTTGGGATGCTCTTGAGATGCTGCGTCTTTTTAGCAATTTGGAAACGGAAAAAAGTAAGCTGCTTCAAATTGTCTTGTTTGGACAGCCTGAACTTGATGACAACCTGGCAAACCCTAAAGTAAGACAAATCCGCCAGCGAATAAGTTTTTCCTACACTTTACGCACAATGACGTCAGCCGAAGTCGATTACTACATTGGTCACCGGTTGACGACAGCAGGTGGTGACGAGCAGTTGATATCTAGAGGACTGCGCGCATTTATAGCGTTGGTTACCAAGGGCACGCCTCGCTTGGTTAACATAGTTTGTCATAAGATTCTTTTGCGCGCATATGGTCAGGGTAAGGCGTCAGCGACTTGGTCACATACCCTAAGCGCCGTTTTCGATACACATGACTGTAAACGCAGACTTGTCCCAAGGCAGAGTCTTGTTATTTTGTCGCTTGCTGTGGTGGCAGTTGCAAGTGTACTACATGTATACGGCGCAGGTGGCATATGAGTATTTTGAATGACACCTTAAAGTCACTGGATGAACGCAATAAAAGTGAAGACTTTGGTTTGCCGCCAACCGTTGAAGTCAGTCAACGTCCAGTTTGGCCAAAAGCGCTCATGATCATCGCCGTTTTGGTGTTTGTAGTATGGTTAGTAATTACACTTTTATCTGGTACTTCCCATCGCGAAAAAAATGAAGATGGATTAAACACAACGGCCGTTTCAAGTGCCCCGAGCGTTAACAACCCGCCTGCTGAAAGTACAATATCAGAGCGCGTTGCCGATAGCACAGCAGATATAAATGCGCCGTCACAAGGAATGCAATCGACCCCGTTATCTGAAAGTGATATGGCGCTACAAAACCGTGCGTCAGATGTGGCTGAGTTGGTTTTCAATACCGTTGATGAGTCATTAGAAGATGATGAAGCTCAATACAGAAAAAGGGTTACAACTACGGCATCAGCAATCAGCACAGCTGATGAAGCGAAGGCGTCAAACGTCAATTACAGCGCAAACGCCAGTAGTCCTCAATCAGAACTGTCTGCGGCAAGCAAGGCACAACCCGCAAGCTCGAAAGCAGCAGAGCCTAAACCCACAAATATCATAACCAGAGAGCCTGTAGTTGAGGTAGCACCTAAGTCACCTGAACAACAAAGTGCTGTGCATTTAGAAGCAGGACTTAAAGCGTATAACTTTGGCATTTTTGATGAGGCTCAAAAAAGCTTCACGCTAGCACTGGCAACTTTTCCGCAAAATGACGAGGCGCGCAAGCAGCTAGCTGCACTTTATTTTGGACAAAACAATAATTTACAGGCACTGCAGGTACTTTCAGAGGGCATTGTGATCTCGCCTAGCGAATTAATTTGGCGAGAGCTAATGGCCAAAATTCTGGTGCAGGAAAGCCGCTTCGAAGAAGTATTGAATTTGATGCCTGATAGCTTGGATGCTAAAGCGTTAGCCGAAGGCCGTGCCGACTATCTAATTTTAAAGGGCACCTCTGCTCAAACCATCAATAAGTCAGATCAAGCGATATCAGCATTCAGCGCTATGACATCGCTACAGCCTAATAATGCGAAATGGTGGTTGGCACTAGGGGTGAATTATGACGCATTGGCAGATGAGCGCCTGGCGATATCATCTTATTCCAGGGCACTCGCCATTGGCGGGCTTTCCTCTGCATCTGCACAATATGCAAACTCGCGTCTAACTGATTTACAGGAGCAGCCTTAATGCGACCTCGATTAAAGATGCGCCTTGGCGACTTACTCGTTCACGAAAACATTATCTCCAGTGAGCAGCTTGACAATGCGCTTGCGGCGCAGCGAACGTCAGGCCGCAAACTAGGGGATACACTTATCGATTTGGGCTTTATCGGCGAACCCCAGCTTCTTCGCTTCTTGGCACAGCAGCTAAATATTCCTTTCTTGGATATAACACAGCGCCGTATAGACCCAGAGCAAGCTCAGCTTATCCCAGAGACTTACGCACGTCGCTATCGTGCCTTGGTGTTAGAAGCGGACGACGATGAAGTGCTACTGGGCATGAGCGACCCAACGGACTTGGGAGGCTTAGACCAACTCGGCCCGTTAGTCGCTCCTCGAACCATTGAGCTGGCTATCGTGCAAGAGAACCAAATGCTAGAGGCATTTGATTCTGTTTACCGCCGTACCCAGGACATTGCGTCGTTTGCTGAAAAACTAGGTGAAGAGTATGCAGACGAGGCTGATTTTGAGTTGTCAGCCCTTGATGACACCACCTCGGATGCCACGGTCGTTAAGCTACTTCACTCCATATTTGAAGATGCCGTTCAAGTTAGGGCATCAGATATTCACATCGAGCCCGATGAAAAAATCCTGCGCATTCGTCAACGTGTCGACGGCGTTTTGCAAGAAAACACGCTCAACCAAGTGAAAATAGCGTCGGCGCTGGTACTACGACTCAAACTCATGTCTAGCTTGGATATCTCTGAAAAGCGTATTCCACAAGACGGGCGATTTAATATTAAAGTAAAAGGACACACCTTAGATGTGCGTGTGTCGACCATGCCAGTGGCCAACGGAGAAGCGGTAGTTATGCGTTTATTAGACCAGTCTGCTGGCCTACTAACGCTAGACCAAACCGGTATGCCCGATGCTATGGCAGAGAAATTTAGAGCTGCCATTAATCGTCCCCACGGTATGATCCTGGTAACGGGGCCTACGGGTTCCGGTAAAACTACGACTCTGTATGGGGCACTTAGCGAACTCAATAAGCCTGACCTTAAAATCATAACGGCTGAAGACCCCATTGAATACCGTCTACCGCGAATCAACCAAGTTCAGGTTAATGCCAAAATTGGGCTGGACTTTGCCGCCATTCTTCGCACTACGTTACGTCAAGACCCCGACATTATCATGGTGGGGGAAATGCGTGACCAAGAAACCGTAGAGATTGGTCTTCGAGGTGCATTAACCGGCCACTTGGTATTAAGTACGCTTCACACCAACGACTCAGTAACCAGCGCTATTCGCCTTATCGATATGGGCGCGGCGCCGTATTTGGTTGCTACTTCATTACGAGGAGTGCTTGCACAGCGTCTGGTTCGTAGGGTGTGTGAAAACTGTAAAGAAGAAAAGCCTGCAACCGCCCAAGAACAAGCGTGGGTTGGCTTCTTGAAACCTGAATTAGCCACTGCCACCTTCTATAAAGGGCGCGGGTGCAACAGCTGTAATCACACAGGATACAAAGGCCGGATAGGCGTTTTTGAATTTCTGGAAATGAACGAGGACATGATGGAGGCCTTGCGTGAAGACGACACGCAGGGCTTCGTAGATGCGACTAAGGCGAATAAAGACTTTGTTCCTTTATCTCATATGGCACTGGACTACGCAGCTCAGGGCAAAACTTCTTTAGATGAAGTGTTCAAAGTCGCTGAATTCGTACCTGAAGTGGTGAATCACTAGTGCCACAGTTCAAGTACGCAGGTAAGTCAACGCAAGGCGGGCCTCAAAGAGGAGTTATAGAAGCCGCGTCAGCGCAAGCCGCAGCACAAGCCTTGCTGTCACAAAACATTGTGCCTCTTACCATTGTTGAATCAAAAAAACGCAGTGCAGAAAATGAAGGAGACGGCTTCGATATCACGCGTTTATTTCAACAAAAGGTGGGACTGGATGAAATGATCATTTTCTCCCGCCAAATGTACTCATTGCTAAAGGCCGGTATTCCCATTATTCGCGCCATTAAAGGCCTAAGCGAAAATGCATCGCATAAACGCTTTCAAGAGATTTTGAAAGATATTGCAGACCAGTTAGAGCAGGGACGAAGTCTGTCTTCTTCCATGGCTAAATATGAAAAGGTGTTTACGAGACTTACCATATCCGTGGTGGTGGTAGGTGAAAATACCGGTAAATTAGACGACGTATTCCTACAGCTTGCCCTCTATTTCGAACGTGAGCAAGAAACCCGCAAGCGCATCAAATCGGCGCTGCGCTATCCCACTTTTGTGTTAATTGCGCTAGCAATTGCCATGTTTATTTTGAATCTATTTGTTGTGCCAGTGTTCACCCAAATGTTTGAGCGCTTTGACACTGAACTTCCAATTATGACCCGCGTGTTAATTGGTACTTCCAATTTCTTTGTGAACTATTGGTGGCTGCTAATTATTGTGATTGTGGGAGGGATTTTCGCTGTTAAACAATACGTTAATTCGACTAATGGACGACTCAAATGGGACAAATTTAAACTAAAGTTGCCTGTCGTGGGCAGCATTATTGAGCGATCATTACTTTCAAGATATAGCCGAAGTTTTTCAATGATCTTACGTGCAGGCGTGCCGTTAACCGCAGGGCTTTCACTTACTGCCGACGCCGTTGACAACGCGCACATGCAAAAGCGCATTAAAGAAATGCGGCAAGGGATCGAAAAAGGCGAAAGTTTGCTTAGAGTTTCGAAAAATAGCGAACTGTTTTCTACACTTGTACTACAGATGATTGCAGTAGGTGAGGAGACGGGGCGACTTGAACCGTTGTTAGAAGAAAGTGCTGACTATTACGAACGTGAAGTCGACTTCGACTTGAAAAGTTTAACGGCCAAAATCGAACCTATTTTGATTGGTTTTGTTGCGGTAATGGTATTGATCCTGGCGCTTGGCATATTTACGCCAATGTGGAACATGATGTCGGCGGTGAAAGGCGGCTGATAAAGCGCTTTATAACTGGGGAAAAGCGTGGCAAGCACCAAAACGGGGTTACTTAATTTTGTTGTTATAGGCGTATTGCTTGCTGTTATTGGAACAACATACGTGTATTACGCGACACCAATTATTGATGAAGCGGAAAAGGTTAATAAAGAGAACGCGGTTGCACAGTTTCAGCGAGTGGTGATGTTAGCCAGGGCACAATGGATAAAGACTAAGCAAGATACTGTGCTTATTTACGAAACTGAGTTTGACGCTGGTGGCAAAGTTAAACAGCACAAAGATGTGGCGGCAGAGCTATACATTAATGAAAAAGGCTGGCCCGAAGGACTTGAAAAAGAACAGGGGAATGCGTGCGAATACATGCTGACACTTGCAACCTTAAGAGAAGGTGAAGCGCTGTCAACAGTGACTGTAAGCGACCAGTATGCAAACGGTCACTTACAATGTGCATTCTTTTGGGGAAAAGAGATTTGGTTTGAATATAACGCTGGTAGCGGCGTTGTCAGGCAAAGAAACAGTTGATTAAACGGCGGCACAATTCGCCTTTATCGTCATCAAGGAGATGTTATGAACACCAAACAACAAGGCTTTACGCTAATCGAGCTGATAATTGTTGTAATCATTCTAGGGTTGCTTGCGGCCACTGCATTACCACGCTTTATTGATGTTACTGATGAAGCTCGTGAAGCAAGTGTTGAAGGTGTTGCCGGTGGTTTTGCCGCAGCGGTAGGTCTTGTAAGAGCGCAGTGGGAAGTTGAAGGCCGTCCGAGCGGAAACAATGGAAATGGGAACGGCACTGTAATCACTTACGATCAAACGCAAGTAGGGGTAGACGGCACCATTGGTTACCCAACGGGAAGCTCTACAGGCAACACACTTATTTCTACCATTAACGACACTGAATGCAAAAACGTATTTGACCTAATTCTTCAGTCAGCACCAACAAACACAACGTCGACGAACGACACCGTTGTTGCTGATTTCAGATATGCCGTTCGTGAGGACGACTCAGGTGCAAATACACTTTGTGTTTACTACTTAGTTGAATCTATGGGTTTACCTAATAGCTCAGCACCGGCAGACGGAACGCCAGACGGTACAACGTACGACGGTTTCACTTACAACCCAGCCACCGGCCAGGTTACTGTTTTTTAATTAATACCTAGGAAGTTTAATTATGCAAAAAGTATCAACACAACAGGGTTTTACCCTAATCGAGTTAATCATTGTTATTGTACTGCTGGGTATTCTAGCGGTAACCGCAGCACCTAAGTTTTTGAACCTTCAAGATGATGCGCGTGACGCAACGCTTGAAGGAATTAAAGCCTCTCTTCAAACCTCGGCGTCGGTTGTTAATGGTAAAGCTTTGATCAACGACGTTTTGGGTACCACGGACACACCAGTAACGTTAGATGTTGGATCTGATAACGTGACTATTGTAAACGGATATCCAGAAGCGACTAATGCTAATATGGCTGCACTGCTTGATATTGAGTCTGCAGATTTTGGTACAGAAGAGATTTCAGCTTCGAACTCTGTGTTAGTTTATGCAACCGGATTCAGTGACTACTCTTCGACAGCACCTACAGAAACTGAGGCACCTTGTTCAGTAGAATACTTTAATTCTACTGGTGAAGGTGTACGCCCTGTAATTAAAGTCAACTCTTGCGTTCAGTAATGTGAAGAAAACCGGTTTTACATTAGTAGAACTTATCATAACCATATTGGTTATTGGGGTGCTGGCGGTAACCGCCGCACCTCGCTTTCTTGGTAACGATACGGAAGAAGCTATCGCCCTTCGCGATCGCACACTTCAAGTCGTTCGTAACATGCAGTTTCGTGCTATGCAAAATGTGCAAGACACTAGCTGTGTGAAAATAACCGCCACAATCATTGCCCCTCCCGCTGGCCACGATTGTGCAAACGCCCTTTCTACCGCTTTTGATGCCGATCAGGTAGTCGATGCATCAAGCACCGACTTTACTTTTCAAACGGCTGATGAAAATGGCGATAGCTTTTCTCAAATTCAGTTTGACGGGTTTGGCAGGCCGCGAAATATCGCGTGTTCAACGAATTGTAGAATTCAAATAAGTACCTTTGCCATGTGTTTACAAAGCGAAGGGGCAGTTTATGCGTGCTAGGGTTGTGTTGCCTGTACATAGAAAATGCGAGAACGGCTTTACCCTGCTAGAGCTGGTGATTGGCATTGTTGTATTTACGATTAGCCTAACCGTAGTACTGTCGCTTATTGTCCCGCAAGCTGAACAAACCGCAGAGCCATTTCGTCAGGTGAAAGCGGCGAAGCTAGGTCAGTCCTTAATGAATGATATTCTTAGTCGCTCTTATGATGAAAATAGTGACAGAAGCCCACCATTTGAAACCTGTAATGCCAAAGGAAACTGCTCAACAACACTAGGTCCAGAAGAAGCCAACGAAGACGACTACGACGACGTGGACGATTACAACGGGTACACAGTTAACGATGTGGGCGGAAACTATAGCAGTTTCGGTTTTACCGTAACGGTAGATTACGACAGTGACCTAAACGACAGTACGCCAACAGACGGCCTAACGTTTAAGCGTATTGATATCGCAGTTACGGCACCAGATGGCCAAGTTTACAATTTTAGCGCTTATCGAGGGAGCTATTAATGTCTCCACGACAAGCACAGCGACATCACGGTTTTACATTAATAGAACTTATTTTAGTGATCACTATTTTAGGTGTGATTAGCGTATCTGTAGCACAAGTGATTTCTTTAAGTGCACAAATCTATATAACCGGCGCAGAGCGTACCCGCCTTGTTTCAGATGCGCGCTTTATTATTTTGCGGCTCGAAAAAGAACTGCGTAATGTGGTGCCAAATTCTGTGTCATTCGATTCCAGTTTGGGGTGTCTTTCTTACTACCCTATTAAGGAGAGTGGCACCTATGTGGGCGACGCGTTTAATAATCCTATGCACGTAGTCGTGTTCAATAGTCAGTTGAGTAAGGACGAAACTCTTGTTATATACCCAACAAACCCGCAGAGCGTGAATGATAACGGGCGAATAATAGATGCTATTGCCGACGCTGCTTCCGATCCCACTAGCGATAATCAATATGACCTCACACTCAGTGCCCCTAATACACAATCTTCACCGGGAAAACGCTTCTTCATTCCTGAAGCGCAAGTAACCGTTTGTAGAACATCTTCCGTTCAAGGTGAACGCTTAATTAGGACGCAAGGTGCTACGTCGGGCGTCCTTGGTACTAATGTGGTTTCGTGGAGTGCGAATGTGGTCACTGCAGGGTTACGGCAAAATGGCTTAATCGAACTGCAAATGACATTACAAAGCAGTGACGATGAACAGATATCGGTTGTACACGAGGTGCATTTCCCTAATGTGCCATAGTAAAACACGCCAACAAAAAAAGTATCGTATAGGCCAACGTCCTGTCGGGTTGTCTGGTTCTCCTGCGCGCCAACAAGGCTCAACCACTATAGTAGCAATTATCATTAGTATCGTACTTTTAGGTCTTGGTATTGCGCTGTCTAATCAAATCTCATCGAATATTCGCCAGCAATCCATTGAATATTATGGCGCTCGTGCTTACTTAGCGGCGCAAAGTGGGATGGAAGTCGCTATTTCTAGGCTAATTAACGGCGATAATCCGGCGTGCACAGTCATAACACAGCCGGTAGTTATAAGTGTAGTCAACATGCAGAATTGTACGATTACGCTATCTTGTGAGGTGGAAACTGAAGTCGATGAGCCTGAAGTTGCCGCTGGTGAAATAAGGGTTTATGCGTTAGGGGCCGAAGCGCAGTGCAGTACCGGCCAGCTCGAAACCTCAAAACGCGTTCTTGTTGAAGTAAGGCAGGAAGAATAATGACATACTGTAATTCTGTTGCTCGACTCTTTTTGATTTGTGCCTTGTTTATACAAGCGTTAGCTGTGCAAGCCGTTCCTCAAATCGAAGGCAGGTTCATCGAGCTTCAAAACACCTACAATAAAGCAGAGTGGACAACCATTAGCTTTTCACAGGTATACGACGAGCCGCCAGCGGTGTTTATGCTGTCTACTAATCAGGGGGGCAACCCTGCCATTGTCAAAATTCGCAATGTAACCCGCACAGGTTTTGAAGCTTTGCCCCTTGAGCCTTCCGGAGAAGATGGTCCGCATATCACGATGGGAGGCCATTACTTAGCCATTGCTTACGGCGTTCACGAATTTCCGAATGGGGATATTGTTGAAGTAGGAAAAATGGAGCTGGATGCTACAACCATCCAAGCCTCTACTAGTTCCCCTTGGTACATTCCAATAGGGACATTAGTTCCCGGAACAGAAGATGCTCGATACGCACAGGTGCCTCTGCAAACTAACTTTGGTGAAAAACCTGTATTTTTTCACTCCATTCAAACTGTCAATAACCAAGTGGATGTAAATGGGAAAAAGCCTCCCAATGAGCATTTGCTTCCATTTTTAACTATTGCGGCTAAATACGAAGCGCCGTCATATTACATAGCACTGGAAGCATCAGAAACCGATTTTGAGCCCGTCACACGTCCCGAAACGGTTGCTTATATGGCAACAACTGAAGGGTTCGACCGCAGGTTCTTTGATGACAACGGTGTAGAGGTGGTCTGGGAGGCAGACTTTGCGGACGTGCGCATTCAGGGATGGGACGATGGTTGTTTTCAAAATAGCTTTAAAAATAAATACACACAAACGCCGCTAGTTGCCGCGAGTAAAATTAGCCGCAACGGAGGCGATGGTGGCTGGCTGCGCAGTTGTGGTGTGAGCAAAACAAAATTGGGCCTTCGCGTAGATGAAGACCGAAGTATGGACTCAGAACGTAATCATACCGAAGAAGACGCTAGTATTCTGGCTATGACATCAGAGTTTGTGTTTAGTGGTGAAATTCCTAGCTGCGACGTTGCATTCCCGGGTGCGGTGGCAGCATTTGGTGGTGCGCCTATTAACCTACCCGCTTTCAGTCGCATTATTGATGAAAATGGTGGTGTGCTTAGTGCCACACAACTAGTGGCTGGGGGAACAGCTGGGAATGCGGACTATCCAAAATGTGGAGAACCAGGCGTCGACTGTACAGTGAACAATACAGACTCACTAACTGCATCACAGGCCAGAGCTATACCAACCCTCACAGTTAATGATAGCAGTGAAGACTTAACCCCTGGTAATTTGGCCGGCGATTATTTTTATAGTCGGCTGAATGTGCTTATGGCGGCAGGAAACTATAACGTTGTTGCACCGACTAGAATCTACATTGCCGATCCTGGTACCAATCCACCGGGGCAACCAACACGCTTCGTTATGGCTAATGCTAATGTCACCATTGCAGATGGAGCCTACCTAGCGATTTATGTAGACGGTGATGTGGTTATTGACGGTTCAAACCCGAGGGCGTTGGTTATTGCCAAAGGGAAGGTCACGTTAGCTAATGTGGGTGACGAAACTATCGTCGGCCGCTTCAATGCAGGAGGAGGCGTTGAGTCTGTTTCTTCAACAACGGCAAATCTACCAGCTCCCCTCAGCGTAACAGCTAATGAAGTACCAAATAATATTCCTGGCATATGTGGACGTGAGGTTATAGAAGTATTAAATCACTACCGGTATGAACTTGCCGACAATAAAGGTAGTAGCTGCGCGGCAAAAGAAGTAACACTGAAAGCCTGCGCAGATGTAAATTGCGACCTCATTTACTCTCAACCCTCTACGGTTAACCTATCCCCGCAAAATAGCAACAATTTCCGATGGACTGGAAGCGATATCGTGTCGTTTACTGGGCAAATCTCTTTAGCTATCGATAGCCTAAAGGGGCAAGACACAAAGCTTGCAACGTTAGGTGAGACGCCATCGTCTCAGCTGCGCTGTTTCATTGGCGGAAAAGAAGTGGGTATAGAAGGCTGCAAGATAAACTTTGAAGATGATGGCCTGGTATTTAAAAACCTTTCTGACAACAACACAACCATCGTCACCCAGCTATCAGGCAAGCCTTCTGACGAAGGTTTCAATAGTAAAAATTATGCCGTTGAGGCCTGTGGTAATTCAGAATTCTTGAAAAACAAAATTGTTGATGTCGACCTCAACTACAATTGCTCAAGCTCTAGCAACTGTTCAAACAAGTTAGCCCTGACAAATAACGGTAATACTTATCAGATTGGACTATCACCACAGACATTTTCTCTGCAGTTTGATACTAATTCGCGAGCGGAATTTACGTTGCGGTATCCGGACGCGGGTGAGCTTTCGCTGTCAGGAACAATTACTGATAGAGCCGCACTAACAGGTTCATCAAACATCTTTAAAGTTCGTCCATTCGGTTTCGCAATGGATGTCTTAAATGACGCTGGCACCAGTTTCAACCCAAACGGGTATGCAATCAATCCGAATGGCTCACTGCTAAAGCGTACGGGAGAAAACTTTGTGCTAGGTCTTCGTACTGTGCAATGGGTTGATGGTGAAGACAATAATGACGATGGGATACCAGATAACTTTGCAGACTTAGCAAATAATAATACGGCCGAACATTATTCAGGTAGTGTCAACCTCACTCCTCAGCAATTGCTACCAGTAAGCGGCTCTGCAGGTTCGTTAAGTATCACAAGCGTCAATTTTGAAGACGAGGGTAAAGTTAATCAAGCTTTAAATTATGACGAAGTTGGCATCATATCCATTGTCGCTCAAGGTACCTATTTGACAGACTCTACGGTGTTGGGCCAATTAAATAATGTGGGACGATTTGCGCCATCAAATTTTTCGCTAACAGGAAATGTGGTGGCGGCATGTACTACCAGTAATGCGTTCAACTACTTCGGTCAACCTATAAGTGAAGTGAGCTTCTCGCTAACCGCACTTAACCAAAATGGCAGCCGCACCACAAACTACTACGATGGTTTTGATAAGCTAACCAGTCTCGGTTTGCAGGTTGAGCATGACGGCAATTTGCTAAACCGTTTGGAAAATATCAACTCGATAGGCTGGCCTCAAAGCGGAGCGACAGGACAAATTACTTTCTCTGATAATGACATTGCATTTAGCCGCTTAGGTAGCGCAACACTGGACGGGGCATATATCGATGCCGCTGTCGTGCTGGTGGCAGACCAAGCACAAATTGAGGGCGCAAACTTCAATGGACTTTCTTGCTCCGGTCAGTGCGTTGATGATTTTGGTGATTCAATCAGCTTCGCCTATGGTCGTGCTACGTTAATAAATAACTACGGTGCAGCCGACGAAGCGCTTTTGTTACCGCTTCGCACCCAATATTGGGATGGAAATAATTGGCGAATTAATAAGTATGACAGTTGTACGGCTTATGATCACGACAACGTGAATGACGAATCTGGTGAATTGGTTTCTTCGGGGGAAGAGTCGTTAAGTGAAGGAGCCTATAGAGATAGTGACGGAATACGCCTGTCATCACCAAACGGTGCTGGCAATTACCCTGTTAGTTATACGCCTGACGCTTGGCTATTGTGGGATTGGGATGGAGATGACGAAGCTGATAATCCCCCAAACGCAACGCTTACATATGGTGTGTATCGAGGAAACGACAATATCATTTACAAGCGCGAGCAAATCAATAATTAGCAAAGAAGGTTATCCGGTTTGGTCTTAACGCTAGCTGCGTAGCACACTGTAGTGGCGCCAACATAAAGAGATGTAAATTATTAGCAAATTGTTTTTGAACCTTCTAATTTTCGCAGGGTCACTATGTGGGTCTAATTTTAAAATTATTTGGAAACGCGTGTGTGGTATCCCTTCATGGGTAAAGCGCTAAAACTACTAAGCAAAAATGCAGTTATTTCGTCACTTAATTACAGCATTACTTGCCCAAAATAGCCCCCATTGTTAAAGTGTGCGAATAAATATCGACTTCACGTTAAAGCGTCGCCATCTCACCTTTGCAAATACGCGTTAACACAGAAACAGGAATACACTCTTCATGTTTAAAAAGCTTCGAGGCATGTTCTCTAACGATCTGTCCATCGACCTCGGAACAGCTAATACGCTGATTTATGTAAAAGACCAAGGTATTGTTCTAAACGAGCCTTCAGTAGTAGCTATTCGTCAAGAGCGCGCAGCAGGACCAAAAAGTGTTGCAGCAGTAGGTGCAGAAGCTAAGCGAATGCTTGGTCGTACGCCGGGTAATATACGTGCAATTCGTCCGATGAAAGACGGTGTTATTGCCGACTTTTACGTCACTGAAAAAATGCTTCAGCACTTTATTAAACAAGTGCATGACAATAATTTCTTGCGCCCAAGTCCTCGTGTATTAGTGTGTGTTCCTTGTGGTTCAACACAAGTAGAGCGCCGCGCAATTAAAGAATCTGCACTGGGTGCAGGTGCCCGCGAAGTTTATCTTATCGACGAGCCAATGGCGGCTGCTATTGGTGCGGGTTTACCTGTATCAGAAGCAACAGGTTCAATGGTGGTCGATATTGGTGGTGGTACAACAGAAGTTGCCATTATCTCACTTAACGGCGTAGTTTATTCATCATCCGTTCGTATTGGTGGTGACAAGTTTGATGAAGCTATTATCAACTACATTCGTCGTAACTTCGGTTCACTAATTGGTGAAGCAACCGCTGAACGCATCAAGCATGAAATAGGTGCTGCCTACCCAGGTGAAGAAGTGCGCGAAATTGAAGTGCGCGGTCGCAACCTAGCAGAAGGCGTACCTCGCGGGTTCACGCTAAACTCAAACGAAATTCTTGAAGCGCTTCAAGAACCACTAACCGGCATTGTTTCAGCAGTTATGGTGGCGCTAGAACAGTCTCCACCAGAGCTTGCTTCAGACATTTCTGAGCGCGGTATGGTACTTACCGGTGGTGGCGCGTTACTTAAAGACTTAGATAGATTGCTAATGGAAGAAACGGGCATTCCAGTTGTTATTGCTGATGATCCGCTTACTTGTGTAGCACGCGGCGGTGGTAAGGCATTCGATATGATTGACCTTCACGGTGGCGACCTGTTTAGCTACGAATAAACAGGAAAGGCAACCGTAAGGTTGCCTTATTTGTATCATGGATACTATATTTACCCGCGGCCCTTCGTTAAATAACAGGCTTACACTGGCGCTTGTGCTGTCGGTGATTCTGATATTTGTCGACCATAAGCTAGACGGTTTCAAATCAACGCGGGTTTATCTCAACTCATTAATGAGCCCACTTCAGTATTTAGCAAACCTTCCCGGTTTAATGCTAAATGAAAGTGCCCAGCGCTTTACCTCTCAAGAACAATTGCTGGCCGAAAACCAGAAACTTAATAATCAGCTGTTGCTAATGAGCGAAAAGCTCCAGCAGTTCGATGTAATTGCAAAAGAAAATGCGCAATTACGAGAGTTACTACAGGCACCTATTCGGGTTTCTTCTCGAAAAATGGTTGCTGAGTTAATGGCGGTGGATAAAAACCCGTACAGCCAGCAGGTGGTTATCAACAAGGGGGCGATAGACGGCGTATATCTGTCTCAGCCAGTTATTGATGATAAGGGCATAGTGGGTCAGGTAATGGAAGTTGGGTCTACAAACAGCCGTGTATTATTGATTGCCGACGTTACCCACGCTATTCCTGTGCGATCTCTTCGAAACGATATTCGCTTTATCGCAACCGGAAGCGGCGCACTAAACGAGCTGTATCTAGAGCATGTTCCTCATAGTGTCGATATTCAAGAAGGTGACACATTAATTTCGTCTGGCTTAGGAAAAGTCTTTCCAGAAGGCTACCCTGTGGCAAGAGTGTCACAAGTCGTCCGAGATGAAAGCCGCCCTTTTGCTCGTGTTATTGTCACACCTTTAGCAAACCTAGACAGGCTTCGACACCTATTGCTGTTATGGCACACGCCTGAGTCAGAGAATGAGTCTGATGCTAACTCAACTGACGACACTGATAAGCCAGCTGTAAACGAGGAAGAATCTTCAGATGCGTAAACGTAACCTCGTTATATGGATTAGTCTGTTAGTTGCTCTGGTACTGCAAATTGTTCCACTGCCCATTCAAGTAGATGTGTACCGCCCTGACTGGGTGCTGGTTGTATTAGCATATTGGAGCATGGCGTTGCCCCACAGAGTGAATGTGGGTGTAGCCTTCTTAACGGGCGTAGCCATGGATGTATTGGTAGGAACGACCTTAGGTATTCATAGCCTTGGGTTGAGTATTTGCGTATACATATTAGCGGCTAACTACCAACGGTTGCGTAATTATTCTGTTTGGCAGCAAGCCATTATTATCGGTCTACTATCGGCGCTATACCACTTACTTACATTTTGGGTGCAGCATCTACTGACAGATATTTATTTCCAAGTCGATTACCTGTGGCCAGTGATAACGTCAATGGTGTTGTGGCCGTGGGTATTTTGGCTGCTTCGACGCACGCGCAGACAGTTTTCAATTTCGTAACCCGAACACGTTCTCGATTAAACCAAAGGTAAGCCAATGACAAAATCGGTAGTGTTAGCGTCAGCCTCTCCACGACGCACCGCTTTGCTCAAGCAAATGAACATAGCCCATACAATACAGCCTGCCGATATTGACGAGTCGCCCCGTGACAACGAGCCACCGATGGAGCTTGTCGCAAGGCTAGCCAGTGAAAAAGCCCAAGCGGTGAAAGCATACCTTGAGGAGCTGCAGGCAATGACCGACGACAAGGTTATTCTGGCCAGCGACACCCTAATATCGTTTAACGGACAAAGTGTTGGCAAGCCAGAAGATAAAGCAGATTCTAAGCGCATACTCACTATGCTTTCTGGTAAAACTCATGACGTTCTTACCGCTATTTGTGTGCTTGATAACGCTCAGCAACAGACTCAAGTAATTACCACATCTGTGACTTTTGCAGCATTGACGGATGAGCAAATTGACGCATACTGGGAAACAGGAGAACCTGCCGACAAAGCAGGGAGTTACGCTATTCAAGGTATTGGTGGTGAGTTTGTAGTTTCCATTAACGGCAGTGCAAGTGCCGTAATAGGCCTACCACTGTACGAAACCCGCCAATTACTTAATGCATTTGGAGTTGTGTCGTGAGTGCTGAACTGCTTATTAACGTTACCCCGTCAGAGTCACGGGTGGCGCTTATTGAAAACGGAATACTGCAAGAAATTCACGTAGAGCGTCATACCAAACGCGGTTTGGTTGGCAATATCTATCGCGGTAAAGTTAGCCGTGTATTACCGGGAATGCAGGCAGCATTTGTTGATATCGGTTTAGAAAAGGCCGCCTTCTTACATGCATCTGACATTGTCATTCACAATGAAATTGCTGAAGAAGTCTCGGCAAGCCATATTCAAAAGCAAGACATTCGCGAGTTGGTGCGAGACGGTCAAGATATTGTGGTTCAGGTAGTGAAAGATCCTATCGGTACCAAAGGCGCACGCCTTACCACAGACATTACTATCCCCAGCCGTTATCTTGTATTTATGCCTTCGGTAACTCACGTAGGCGTATCTCAACGCATTGAAGAAGAAGCAGAAAGAGAGCGCTTAAAGTCGCTGGTGCAAGAGTTTTGTGATGAAAACGGTGGCTTCATTCTGCGTACTGCGGCTGAAGGCGTGGGCAAAAACGAACTGCAGTCCGACGCAGCATTTTTGCGAAGGCTGTGGGATAAAATTCAGTCGCGTATGAAAAAGCGTAAGTCGAACGTGCTTTACGAAGACTTACCGCTAGCACGACGAGTGCTACGCGACTTTGTTGGTACAGAGCTCGACAGAATTCGAATCGACTCGAAACTATCATTCAATGAACTTCACCAGTTCACCAAAGAGTACGTGCCTGAAATGAACGGCAAGCTCGAATACTACCCGGGTGATAGACCTATTTTTGATTTATACGATGTGGAAAATGAGGCGCAGCGAGCCTTGGAACGCCGTGTCGATTTAAAATCTGGCGGCTACTTGATCATTGATCAGACCGAAGCGATGACCACAATCGACATTAATACGGGCGCTTTTGTTGGCCACCGGAACTTAGAAGAAACAATTTTTAACACCAATATTGAGGCGACGCAGGCAATTGCCCGTCAGTTAAGATTGCGCAACTTGGGTGGGATGATCCTTATCGACTTCATCGATATGATTGAACCAGACCACAAACGACGTGTCTTACACTCACTAGAGGTGGCGACGAACAAGGACAGAGCCAAGATAAATATTCACGGTTTTACTGCGCTAGGGCTAATTGAAATGACCCGTAAACGCACCCGTGAAAGCATTGAGCATATATTGTGCGGAGAATGCCCGGTGTGTAAAGGGCGAGGCACGGTAAAAACCATTGAAACCATTTGTTTTGAAATTATGCGTGAAATTGTACGGGTGAATCGCGCCTACGACGCAGACAAGTTTGTGGTTTACGCTTCACCAAAAGTGGCGGAAGCCTTAATGGGCGAAGAGTCTCATATGCTGGCAGAACTGGAAGTATTTGTGTCTAAACAAATCAAGGTTCAAACAGAAACATTGTACAATCAGGATAAGTACGACGTCGTCATGATGTAATGCATTAACGTATACAAAGGCAAAATGTGACAAATTTTTCGTCGGTAGCCGCTTATCTACTTAAGAAGTTTTGGCTGCTACTCGCCGTATTGCTTGTACTTTTCGCGCTTGTTTTAAGCGCTGCACGCTATGCTCTGCCGCATATTGAGCACAACAAACACCTGTTGGAAAATTATATTAATGAGCAGTATGGCGTAAATCTATCCATCCAAAGTGTGCATGCTGTTTGGCAGCGCAATGGTCCAAGTATTGTGCTCAATTCGGTGTCGTTGGCTAAAAACGATGCTTCCCCTGTTGCATTGGATATCAGGCAAATCTACGTCGAGCTAGATTTTTGGGAATCGCTACGCCACCAACTTATCTCATCTACCCGTTTCGAGCTGCGTGGTCTTAAGCTTGATATTGACGCCGATCGCCTTTCTGGAGGCGATAAGAATAACTTCCCTGTAGTAAATGCACTAGAGCGTCTGTTTTTAGAGCAGCTTCAAAGCTTCTCGTTAGAAGACGGGGTGGTATCTGTCACTCACCTTAATGAAACCAATTCATTTGATATTGAAAGTTTATCGTGGAACAACCATGAAGAGCGACACCAAGGTTTAGGTCAGCTTAAGGTTGCAGATTTAGCGGCTAACTCGGCGTCGTTTATCATTGATATCACGGGCACGCGGGAAGACTTTGACGGCGTGTTTTACGCCAAAGCAGAAGAGCTCGATATTTCTCCGTGGGTAAGCGATCTCATCAAAACCAAGCGCCCACTAGCGCAAAGCCGCGCAAACTTTGAAGTATGGACTAACTTTTCTCAAAGTGAAGTCACTAGCGTACAAGCCGAGCTTAGTGAAAGCCTTTTAGAGTGGGGCAGTGGCCGCGCGAAAACGGTAACAGGTATCAGCGGAGGTAGTCTTCAGGCGTTGCCTAACGATGAGAACAGACAGGGAGGCTGGAATGTCCGAGTGGATCAATTGGTGCTTAATTCGAGCAACGAGACCCTTACAACAGACCTAATTGGCAGTATAAGTGCAAATGGTGATGCGCTGATAAACACCGTAAAGCCAGTGCAAGTTAACCCCTTTCTGCTGCTGTTACCGCTTTTCATGGATGATACCAGTGAAGAGGAAATACGCGGGCTTAATCCAAAAGGCGAGTTGGCCACGTTGCAGGTTCAATGGCACAACGGCCAGCCTTCTTTAGCGGCTAAAGTGCTAGATTTGCAGTGGGACAAAACAGATAAGGTACCAGGTCTTTCGTCGCTAGATGCAGACTTTTTCTGGTATAAAAATAATGGCGCTATCTACTTAGAGAGTGCGGATAGCTTACTAAGTGCCAACGGCGTAATTAAGAAAGACGTCAATATAAACCTGTTTAAATCTCAGTTTTATATTTACCCAGAGCAGATAGATAGCGAAGACAAGCAGTGGGTAGTAAAAGGCAGCGATATGCTGCTTGATAGTGATGCCGTTACTCTTCACCCGCAGTTTAAACTGAATACGTCGACAGGGTTTATGTCACTTTATGTGGATGTAAGCCCATTGGCGCTAAATGAGGTGAGCAGTTTATTTCCCCCTTCTTTAATGGGGGCTAATACCGATAAATACCTTACTCGTGCGTTTACAGGAGAAGGTGAGATCGCAAATGCGCGCGTGCTGTGGCACGGTCGCACGAGTGACTTCCCGTTTGACGACAACACGGGCATTTTTCAGGCGTATGTCGATATTGAGCAGGGGGATTTTCTTTTTGCTCCAGACTGGCCGGCACTTAATAACTTAGACCTATCTTTGTATTTTGTGAATAATGCATTAGTGATGGAGAGCCCTAGTGCGACGCTTGCTGGTATGAAAATCAGTGATATGTCGGCTGCCATTCCAAGCTTTAGTCCAGATGCTCGCCTGATTATTTATGCCAATGGTACTGGCACTGGCGACGCGCTAACCGCGTTAATGATGGATTCGTCCCTCAAAAAATCTTTAGGCAAAGTACTTAACGAAGACGTGCAAATTGGCGGGCCTCTATCTGCCGATATAAAGCTTGATATCCCGTTTAAAGGCAAAGATGTGGTGGCATCGGGAACGGCGCACTTGTCGAATAACCCCGTTTTTGTTGCGACCACAAATATGCTATTTGATAAGGCATCGGGAGAGGTGTCATTTGTTAATGGCGATATAGACGCAAGTGGGCTTCAGGCGCAGTTTCTTAAACAGCCGGTGAACTTGTCGCTATCCGGTAGACAGGGCGACACATACGACCTAAATGTAGAGTTAGGTGGGCGATGGCATGTACACCCGCTGGCTAACTATGTGAATACAGACCTCACCGAATATATCGACGGCGAAAGTGATTGGAACACTACAGTTCAACTGTCGCTTTCAAACAGTGGGTTTAACTATACTGCCAATTTAACTGCAGATTTAACGGCGACACAAAGTGTATTGCCTGCTCCCTTCGATACGCCAGCGGGCAGCAGTTTACCGCTGCTTATTACCAGTAAAGGCGATGGCAAAGCATCAAATGTGGAGGCGTCACTTGGTGATAATATTCGTTTTGATGGCGTACTACCGCACAAAGAAATGCAGTTTTCACGTGCGCACTTGGCACTTGGCGAAAGCGATATAGCCAACATTGGTACAGGTTTTAGTATCAGTGCGAATCTAGCTCAAGCTGATGTGCAAGAATGGTTTACCACTATAAATATGTTACTTTCCGGTAAAGGGAAAGACACCAGCACCGCCGTTGCAAGAACAAATGCTCAATCGAGTATCCAATCAAACGAAAGCAAAAAAGCGAACTTGTTTGGTACTCCCTCGCGGATATTCGCCAAAGCCGACAAACTAAATTTTGCTGGCCACAGTATTAAAGATGCGCAGCTCAGTGCAACAGGACGCAATAAAGATTGGATCCTAGACTTAGCGTCGCCTCAGGCAAGAGCCACTATTCGTATTAATAGTGATTTAGACGAGCAGGGCATTGAGATAAATGCCGACTATTTATCACTAGAGAAGCCTGCTCAAGCCGGGGGGGCGACAAAAACCGGTTCAGAGAGCGGCGTTGAGTTAGCTACGAATAGTGCTATGCCAAGTGAGGAAGGCGAGTCGCCCTACAATATTGACCCAAATACGCTACCGCCCATTTATTTTTATTGTCAGTCCTGTGGCGTGCACGGCATCGATTTAGGTGAAATTACCTTAGACATCGCGAAGGAAGAGAATGGTTTAGCCATTCGCCAGCTTCTAGTGAAATCTGATGAAACTAACGTTACCGCAACGGGTTATTGGAAGCACATGGGAGGCGAGATTCAAAGCGCGTTAAACGGAACATTAACGTCTCCCGACGTTGGGCAGATGCTAAAAGAGTACGGTGTTGAATCAGGTATAAAAGATTCTAGCGCAAATGTGGCGTTTGATATCAACTGGCCAAATGCGCCGATGGATTTCGGGTTTGAACAGCTAAACGGTAATGTTGAGTGGTCGCTCTCAGATGGGTATCTAACTGAGTTGAGTGATAAGGGGTCACGTATCTTTACCCTGTTTAGCTTGAACTCGTTAGTGCGGAAGCTCAGCCTCGATTTTCGAGACGTTTTTGCTAAGGGGTTTTTCTACGACGATATGGGCGGCACGTTAAGTATTGTTGATGGCAAAGCGTATACCGACGATACTGAAATTGACGGCGGCGCTGGTGAAATAGAGATCACGGGCTTCACCGATCTCAATACCGGTGGATTAAATTACAACGTATCGTTCGCACCGAACGTAACTGGGAACTTACCGTTTTTAGTGTATTTCTTGGCTACGCCGCCTACTGCACTCGCTGCTCTTGCCATAGATCAGGTGCTAACCTCTGCGAAAGTCATTTCAAATGTGAACTATCGCGTTACAGGTACCATAAAAGATCCTAAGTTCGACGAAGTTGAGCGCAACAGCAAAGACATCAGCTTACCTGCGCAAAATGCGCCTGTACCGGCCAACCCGCAAGACAGGCCATTAACGGAAGATGACGTACGCAGGCTTAAAATGGAGGTGATCGATGGTTAATTTAGTTGCATTACAAATGACATCTGCGCCAAGCGTGGAAGAAAATCTCGACACCGTTGCAAACGAAATGGCATCGGCAAAGATTGAGAAAGACAGTTTAGTTGTGCTTCCAGAGTGTTTTGCTTATTTCGGCGGTAAAGACAAAGGCCAACTTGCTGTGGCAGAAACAAAGGGCGAAGGTGAGATTCAGCGACGTTTGTCAGCGCTTGCTGCACAATACCAGTGCTATCTGGTTTCGGGTACGTTTCCAGTGAAAACCAATAGCCCAGAGAAGTTTTCCGCAGCCTGCATGCTGTTTGGCCCCAATGGCGATGTGTTAGCAGACTACCGCAAAATTCACATGTTCGATGTATCAGTTAACGACAACACGGGCAGTTATCGTGAATCGGCGACAACCGAAGCGGGCAGCAAGGTGGTTACTGTTGAAACGCCAATAGGCAACATTGGTCTTGCGGTGTGCTATGATGTACGCTTTCCAGGGTTATTTACTGCAATGGGCGATATCGATATTTTGGTGTTGCCAGCGGCCTTTACCCAGCGCACCGGAGAAGCGCATTGGCATGCGTTGTTGCAAGCCAGAGCCATTGAAAAGCAGTGCTTTGTGGTAGCTGCAAATCAAAGTGGCGTGCATGCAAATGGTCGTGAAACATACGGTCACAGTCTTGTACTGTCGCCTTGGGGGGAGACCCTTGCCGAACGCAAAACCGACGTAGGGTTAGTTTCGGCAAAAGTAGATATTGCAGAAAGAGAAACCATTAAACAGAATATGCCGGTTGCCGAACATAACCGATTCAGGAGTCACTTTGTCTAAATCTGTTGAGCGTCATTTATTATCTGACTCAGGGCTAGATATCTCTAAGCTAGAGCGTGCTTTAGCGACTATTCATCGTCACGATACCGACTATGCCGATTTATATTTTCAGTCAAGCCAGCACGAAAGCTGGGTGTTGGAAGACGGCATTATTAAAGAAGGCAGCTATAACATAGAGCGCGGCGTAGGCGTGCGTGCAATTAGCGGTGAGAAAACAGGGTTCGCTTATTCAGATGAAATAAGCGAAGAAGCGTTGACCAAAGCGTGTAAAGCGGCTCGCGGCATTGCGCCAAGCGGCGGTTCACAACAAGTTGCTTCGCTTGGACAAAAACCAGTGCAAGCGCGATACAGCGAAAATAACCCTATTCTTGCGATGCAAGACGCTGAAAAAATTTCGCTTTTAAAAGCAGTAGATGCCTATATCCGCAAACAAGAGCCGTCTGCCAATCAGGTAGTGGTGAGCTTAAGCGGTGTGTATGAAGAAATTTTAGTTGCTGGCAGTGACGGTACTTTAGCCACTGATATTCGTCCGCTGGTGCGCTTGAACTGCTCGGTATTGCTAGAACAAGGCGATAGACGTGAACGTGGTTCAGCTGGAGCTGGTGGTCGTTATGCCTACTCGTTCTTTAAACAAGACGAAAACGGCAAACCGTATTACGAGACGTTGGCAGAAGATGCCCTTCACATGGCGCGGGTTAACATGCAGGCTGTGGCATCGCCGGCAGGCGCTATGCCTGTAGTATTAGGTAACGGTTGGCCCGGTGTATTACTTCACGAAGCGGTAGGGCACGGTCTTGAAGGCGACTTTAACCGTAAGGGTGCATCAACATTTAGTGGCCGTATTGGTCAGCGCGTTGCAGCAAAAGGCGTGACGGTTGTTGACGATGGCACATTAAACGACCGTCGTGGCTCATTGTCGGTAGACGATGAAGGCACACCAACAGCGCACAACGTGCTTATTGAAGATGGTATCTTGAAAGGTTATATGCAGGATAAACACAACGCCAAGCTTATGGGCGTTACGCCTACCGGTAACGGTCGTCGTGAATCCTATGCGCACTTGCCTATGCCCCGCATGACGAATACTTATATGTTGGAAGGCCAACACGATCCGCAGGAAATTATCGCGTCTATCGACAAAGGTATTTACGCGCCGAACTTTGCTGGCGGACAGGTAGACATTACGTCTGGCAAATTTGTATTTTCTAGCGCGGAAGCCTACTTAATTGAAAACGGTAAAATTACCGCACCGGTGAAAGGGGCTACCTTAATTGGTAACGGTCCAGAGGTTATGCAAAAAATCTCAATGATTGGCAACGACACTGCCCTAGATAAAGGCGTGGGTGTATGTGGTAAAGACGGTCAAAGCGTGCCGGTGGGTGTAGGTCAGCCTACGCTTAAAATTGATGAGTTGACGGTGGGTGGTACGGCTTAATTCAGCTCAAACCCGTAAACTGGAAAATTAAAGAAGGTTGGGCCTAGGCACCAACCTTTTTTGTATGCAAACTGGTATAGGTCGTGGCTAACTTTCAAATCCTTTTCCATTCAACCACTCAATAGCATCTTCTTCGTTGGTAAAAATACCTAGCTCAAGGCCTGCATTGTCGTAAATTCTCTGAAATTGCGCTCTTACAATGGGCTGCACCGTGGTATCGCCGATAACTAGCGCGCCAAGCGCCATTCCGTGCTTCGCACGCCACTCTATTGAACGCTGCAGTTCTGTCTCACCTGCTTTAGTGAGAAGGGCAGAACCATGCAAAAAACCTAAAAATGCCCAGTGATTCCCACCAAAACTGTTAATCACATCCATCATATCCCGCGCATAGCGTTCAATGGCTGAACCATCGGCAATACCTTCAGCTGACACGCCAACAATGCTACCAAGCACAGCAATTTGGTACTGGCCGTACTTGCTTTTCAGTGTTGCGTTAGGGTTGGAAAATATTTTCACACTATCCCCCTTTGGCTGGTGACCGAAACTGTGATGTTGAGATTACTTTAATTGCAGACCGTTAATCCTCATGAATAACGTCTTTCAAATACTGAAACAGCTCTCTGAATGCTTTAGGCGGCGCATTTTTTTCACGCTCTTTTTTAACTTGGCGATGAAATTGGCGCAGCTTTTGGCGGTCCAGTTCAGGATGCGCTTCAATCAGCTTTTGAATAGCGGGGTCGCCCTGTTCAATCACGGCTTCACGGGCTTTTTCTAGTGCATGAAAGGCCGCATTGCTCGCCTGATGCTGATGTGTAATTTTAGCCAACGCCTCTTCAATAGGGGCGGTATCTCTTTGACGTAAAGCTTTGCCGATAAACTGAAGCTGACGGCGGTAACCGTCTTTTTTCTTATTCACTTTGCGGGCAATAGCTACGGCGTCAGCAAGCTCTTCATCCATAGGGATCGTCGCTATGTGAGCATCGGTCAGGTTAACCAAGGTTTCACCTAGCTTGTGAAGTTCTTTAGCTTGACGCTTCAGCTCAGTTTTACTGATTAATTCTTCCTCTTCGAACTCATCTGCTTGCGCATCTTCGAAGTAAGGATCTTCAGGAGAATTGTATTTCTGATCACTCATTTCAAACTCATTAGTGTTACACTTTAGCTAAATTGTAACTATCACAGTCGAATTAAGACAGCGAAACTTACTATGCAAATTGAGCAGCAGTTAGCCGACATTCAAAATGTCGTAGATGATGTACTGAAATTAGCCCTTTCTAAAGGCGCAACACAAGCCGAAGCCAGCATGTCTAAAGTGCAGGGCATCGCCGTTTCTTCACGTATGCAAGAAGTTGAAAACGTTGAATTTACCAATGACGGCGGCTTAGGTATAAGCGTATACGTAGGCAAGCGAAAGGGGAGTGCGTCTACCGCTGATCTGAGCATAGCGGCGCTAACACTCGCGGTAGAAAAAGCCGTCGATATTGCTCGCTATACCAGTGAAGATCCTTGTACAGGTTTGGCCGATGCCGACCTTATTGCTACCGAGTTCCCTGATTTAGACCTGTATCACCCTGAAGAATTAGATACTGAAAAGGCCATTAAAACTGCTATTGAAGCCGAAACGGCGGCAATGAATTACGACTCGCGCATTACAAATTCAGATGGCGCGTCGTATAACGCAAATCTAGGTATGCGCGTTTACGGCAACACGCACGGTATCAATGCAGGTTATCCTAGCAGCCGTTATTCACTAAGCTGTATGGTTATTGGCGCACAAGATAACGATATGCAGCGCGATTACGCTTACACAGTAAGTCGTAAAGCGTCTTTGCTGCAATCAGCAAGTGCAGTGGGTATTGATGCCGCTAAAGCTACTGTAGACCGTTTGGGGGCTCGTAAGATCAACACCGCAAACGTGCCTGTGCTTTTACACCGTGACATCGCATCTAGCTTGTTTGGTCATTATGTCGGAGCTATTAGCGGTGGTAGCCTTTACCGTCGTTCTAGTTTCTTGTTAGATAGCTTGGGTAAACAAGTTTTCCCAGAGTGGCTTAATATTGAAGAGCGTCCGTTTATTAAAGGCGGTCTGGCAAGCTCAAGCTTCGATAACGAAGGTGTGGCATGTTCAGACATGACCATTGTCGATGCGGGTAAATTGGCTACATATCTTTATACCACTTACTCGTCGCGTAAGCTAAACACCCGCTCGAATGGCCACGCCGGTGGTATTCATAACTGGCTAGTAGGTGATACGGGTCACAGCGACGCCGACCTGCTTAAAGAAATGGGCACAGGTTTGTTCGTAACCGAACTGATGGGGCAGGGCGTTAACGGTGTGACGGGCGATTACTCGCGCGGCGCAGCGGGATACTGGGTTGAAAATGGCATCATCCAATACCCAGTTCACGAGGTAACTATTGCTGGCAATCTGAAAGATATGTTTAAAGGCATTGTGGCAATTGGCGCTGAAAAAGATGTACGCGGCAGTGTACAGACCGGTTCGGTGCTTATTGACCAAATGAAGATAGCAGGCAGCTAGTTTACGCGTTCTCGAAACGCTGAAGGAGACAGCCCGGTGGACTTCTTAAAGCGTTTCGAGAACGTAAATACATTTGCGTAGCCTACATAACTGGCGATATAAGATACGGGCCACTGCGTGCTTAGTAATAAGCTTTTGGCTCGTGTCATACGCAAATGGATAACGTGCTGTTTGGGGCTGCGCCCAAACACTTGTAAGCACAGCCTATGAAGGTGAGGGGCAGAATAATGCGCTTTCTCACTTAAGCTCTCCATATCCCAATCAAACTGAAGCTGTTTTTCAACCGCTGAAAAGAGGCTGTGTAGTCTGCTTACCTGGCGTCGTTCTTTCTCATCGTGAGTATGTACGTCACTCAAAGGCGCATCAATAATACGATACAGGTATCTAGACACGAGCTGCATTGCCGCCCCTCGACTGTCCACATCGCGCTCTAAGTAAAGCAGCTCCATAGCGTGATGTAGACCCTCTAGCTTGGCATTATCTAACACCACAGCCTCACTTTTACTGAATGATTTCCAGCGTTCGGAGTCTGCCAAGTTTACCCAAATTATATCCCATTGCTCACTGACTATTGTGACTTCAAAACTTTGCCCAGCGGGTAAAATAATTAGCTGTCCTTCATCCAATTGCATCTCGCCTGACGGGACACGAAATTTTCCTTGTCCATGAATGCTGTAAAACAAGGTGTGGTTAGGAGGCGAAACGCGACCTACCGTATAGTCACCTGATAAGTTAGAGCATCCTGCTAGTTCAATCTCCAGGTCGCTGATTTCAGGCGCGTTACTACTATCAATAAAGCGTTCAAAGCACTTAGGGCCTATGTCTACAATATCTCTAAAGCTAAGTTGCATAAATGTGGAATGATAGTTTTGGATAAATATATGAAAGATTAGAGCATAAAGGATTTAATGAAAGTTAGCTATATTGCGCTTAACGAAAAAGTAAAGGATATGACATGCTTAATGTTGCGCAAGTAGTGGCTCAAAACGATTGGCAAAACCCAGTTGTATTTCAGAGAAATCGCATCAATGCCCACAGTCCACATCACGGATATAAAACGCTAAAAGACGCATTGCAAAATACCAATGCGCAAAAGCGTAGTTTAAACGGTCAGTGGGATTTCCGTTTATTTGAAGCTCCAGCAAACGTACCTGAAAGCCTGCTTTCTAAAACACTAAGTGATGACGAGTCTGCTAATTGGCAGCCTATTGCGGTGCCTTCTAACTGGCAGCTGCAAGGTCACGACAAACCGATTTACTGTAACGTTAAATATCCCTTTGCGGTGAACCCTCCAGTGGTACCCAGCGAGAATCCAACGGGTTGCTACCGTACGACATTCAACGTTACCAAGGATGAGTTAAAACAGCGCAATCATATCGTCTTTGAAGGGGTAAATAGCGCGTTTCACTTGTGGTGCAACGGCGAGTATGTGGGCTATTCCCAAGACAGTCGACTACCGGCTGAATTCGATTTGTCTGGCTACTTAGTCGAAGGTGAAAATCGACTAGCGGTAATGGTTATCCGATGGTCAGACGGCAGCTACTTAGAAGATCAGGACATGTGGTGGCTTAGCGGTATCTTCCGCGACGTAAATCTTGTCACCAAACCTCAGCACCACATTCAAGACGTGTTTGTTACGCCAAGCCTTGACGCATGCTATCGCGACGCAACAGTAACTGTACGTACCGCCATCAATGCGCCTTCTACTTACAAAGTGGGTATTCAGCTTTTTGATGGCGATAACGCTGTTACCGAGCAAGTCATTACCGGCACTAACAATAAGCGTATTGATGAAAAGGGCGGTTGGGATGATGTAGTTTTTCAAACGCTTCATGTGAATGAACCTAAACACTGGACTGCTGAAACACCGAATCTGTACCGCATCGTAGTCTCGCTTATTGATGAGAATGGCAATGCCGTTGATGTTGAGGCCTATAACGTTGGCTTTAGAAACATTGAAATGAAAAACGGCCAGTTACTGGTAAATGGTAAAGCCGTGCTAATTCGTGGGGTTAACCGTCACGAACACCATCAAAAAAAAGGGCATGCAATCAATGAAGATGACATGCTTGAAGACATTAAGTTGTTAAAGCAAAACAACTTCAATGCCGTACGTACCGCTCATTATCCAAATCACCCTCGTTGGTATGAGCTTTGTGATGAATACGGGCTTTATGTGGTGGATGAAGCTAACATCGAAACCCACGGTATGTTCCCAATGGGAAGGCTTTCTCGCGACCCGCTCTGGGCCGGCGCTTACATGGCGCGCTTTACGCAAATGGTCGAGCGAGACAAAAACCACCCCAGCATCATTATTTGGTCGTTGGGGAATGAGTCTGGTCACGGCCCTACCCACGATGCATTGTATGGCTGGGCAAAGTCATTTGACCCATCGCGCCCTGTACAGTACGAAGGCGGCGGCGCTGATACTTCGGCTACCGACATTATTGCGCCAATGTACGCACGGGTTGATACCGACATTAAAGACGATGCAGTGCCTAAGTGGGCCATTAAAAAATGGTTGTCGATGCCGGGGGAAAACCGCCCCGTTATTCTATGCGAATATGCGCATGCTATGGGTAATAGCTTGGGTAGCTTTGATGAATACTGGAAAGCGTTTAAGGCTTATCCTCGCCTTCAAGGTGGCTTTATTTGGGACTGGGTTGATCAAGGATTAGTAAAACACACTAATAGCGGCGAAGCTTACTGGGCTTACGGCGGCGACTTCGGCGATACTGAAAACGACAGACAATTCTGTATAAACGGTCTGTTATTTCCAGACAGAACGCCACATCCGCACTTATTAGAAGCTAAATATTGTCAGCAGCACTTAAGCTTTTCGTTGGTTGAGAAAGACAACAAGTTTGAGCTTACAGTAAGCAGCGATTACTTATTTAGACGCACAGACAATGAGTTGTTACGTTGGCAAGTGCTAGAAAATGGACAACCGATTGCTGAGGCGAAGGGCGAATGCGAAATCGACATAGCGCCACAACAAGCACAAACGCTCAGTCTTAGCCCAGATATTACGTTTAAAGCAGGCGCTGACTACCACTTAAATATTGATGTGGTACTAGCGAATGACTGCTCGTGGGCTAAAGCAGGGCATGTTATGGACACCGCCCAGTTAGCGCTAGTCAACAAGTGTGGAATAGTTTCGTTTTCTCTTAAGGATAACGAAACAACAAGCGGCACTAGTGAGCTATTAATTGAAGCTCAGGATGGGATGTTGCTGGTACATGCGCAAAATAACGTATTTAGCTTTAATAGTGAGAGCGGGCTATTAACCTCGTGGCTTCAAGGCGCGGAGGAAACACTTGCCGCGCCGCTAGAAGATAACTTCTTCAGAGCGCCGCTAGATAACGACATTGGGGTAAGCGAAGTTGATAATCCAGACCCAAATGCGTGGGAGTCTCGCTGGCGTCGTGCTGGAATTGGCAAGTGGACACGCACTTGCACGGGTGTAAACGTTGAGCAGGGTGCGCAAGATGTGCGTATAACATCGTTATTTGATTATCACCATTCAGAAAAGCTGGTAGCGGCAACCAAGTGGGTTTACACCATAAATGTACAGGCCAAGCTATCGGTAGATGTTGAAGTGCTTTTGGATGACGGTTTACCGCCTATGCCGCGTATTGGTATGCAAACGGCGGTACCTGTAGCCGATAAGCCAACGTCGATTACCTGGCAGGGACTAGGGCCATTTGAGAACTACCCTGACAGAAAAGCGGCAGCGCGATATGGTCACTACACCTTACCTATAGAAGAGATGCAAACGCGCTACATATTTCCAACGGACAATGGCTTGCGCTGTGGCTGTAATCAACTTGAAGTTAGCAGCTTAAAAGCAATTGGACAGTTCTATTTTAACGTGAGCGAATATGGGCAAGCACAGCTAGACGAGGCAAAACACACCTGTGATTTAACACCTCAAGATTGTGTGTTTGTGTACATAGATCATGCCCACATGGGCGTAGGCGGCGATGATTCATGGAGCCCAAGTACACATAAAGCATTCTTGTTGGAAGAGAAGCAATACCGCTACTCAGTTTGCTTTAGCGCCGCTGACAGCTAATCCTCAGTGTGAAGTCGATCATTTAGCACTCGATATCTCAAATGACAATTCGCGGCATAGCTTAGTTATGCCGTCATTGGGATAAAGTGTTTACATATAAAAAAGCCGCTACACAGTAGCGGCTTTTCATTAATTCAAAACTCGTTCAGGCAAGGTCTTAGCCGTCAACCTGACCGCAGAAACGGTAACCTTCACCGTGAATGGTTACAATCAATTCTTCATCTGAAGGATCTGATTCGAAGTGCTTACGAATACGACGAATCGTTACGTCAACCGTACGGTCATTCGGACGAAGTTCACGCCCCGTCATTTCCATGATTAGCTGCTCACGGGTAAGGATCTTACCTGGATTGCTTAGGAAAAGGTGAAGAGCGCGGAATTCACTGCGTGGTAGACGGAACTCTTTTCCGCTAGGCGAAATCAATGAACGGCTATCACCGTCAAGCGTCCAACCATTGAAGCTTACACGGCTTGGTAAATCGTCGTCTTCTGAAGAGTTTGTAGTACGAGACAGTAAGTTGCGCGCGCGAATAGTCAATTCACGAGGGTTAAATGGCTTAGTCAGATAATCATCTGCACCAATTTCAAGACCTAGAATACGGTCAACGTCATTATCACGACCCGTTAAGAAAATAAGGCCAACGTTTTTACGATCACGTACTTCACGTGCCAAGATAAGGCCATTTTTACCCGGCAGGTTAATGTCCATGATAACCAAATTGATAGCGTGATTCTCGAAGAAATCATGCATTTGATCACCGTTCTCGGCCTCAAACACATTATACCCTTCCGCTTCAAATAAACTCTTAAGCGTGGTACGGGTTACCACCTCATCTTCAACAATTAACACATTTGGCGTCTGCATGGTGTTCTACACTCTTTCTAAAATACGATTTAAGCAACTAACTGGTTAAATTTTAATATTCATGTACTTGATTGCAAGCAACTTGTGAATATTCTTACTGTTAAGGTATTGGGGTTAGCCAATAAAAATCAAGAAAAGTTCATACTTTATACAACTATTCTGACGTTTTCGCATTAACAACGGGGAAGATAATTACAAATTCTACGCCGTTGCCTTCCTCACTGGTAATCGATATTGAACCATTAAGGGCTTGCGTTACTAAGTTGTATACCAAGTGCATTCCCAATCCGGAACCACCTTGCCCACGCTTCGTAGTGACAAAGGGGTCAAATATCCGTTTGCGAATTTCTGGGGAAATGCCTTTTCCGTTATCGGTATAAACAAGCTTGAGCTTATTGCTACTCACCATTTCGGCACGAATATCAATAGTGCCTTCATCCATGGTTTCAAACCCATGAATAACCGAATTCATGATTAAATTAATCAAGATTTGATTTATTGGGCCAGCCTTCGTTTCAACGCTAAGGGTAGGGTCGCAATCTACGTTGATGTTGTGTTTTAATTTTTTGAGTCGAGGCTGCAATGACAATAGTATCTCATTAACTAGCTGTACAACGCAAAAACTTCGGCTAGATTCTGAGGTTTGATCTACAGCAACCTGCTTAAAACTGCTAATAAGTTCGGCAGCTCTGTTCAAATTGCGGTAAATAATGTTGAGGTTTTCGTTACTTTCATCCAAAAAGCGTTTCATTGCACTGGCTTTCAGCGTTTTATTTTCAAAGTCTTTTTGAATAACCGCTAACCTGTCTAACATCATTGTCGACGCAGTAACGCCTAAACCTATCGGAGTATTTACCTCGTGCGCAACGCCCGCAACCATATCACCGAGCGAGGCCATTTTTTCATTCTGTACAATTTGACGCTGGAACTGATGTAGCTTTTCTAACGTTTGAATAAGTTCCTGGTTTGCATCCTTAAGGGCGATGGTTCGGTGACTTACCATATCTTCAAGGCTGGCATTGAGCTTTCTATGTTGCTCCTCCGCCTGTCGTTGCTTTTGCATATACTCTTGCATGCGAAACAGCATCACATTCACGGCGTCAGCCAAGATATCGAGTTCTCTAATGGTGGAGCCGCTGGCACGGGCTGAATAATCACGTTGTCGTGAAGTACGCTGCAAGAAGTTAGCAATGTCTTCAACGGGGCCAGTTACAATACGCTGCATACGCACTGCAAAGTAAAAGCTAATAGCCAATAGCGCCAAGGCTACTGCTAAATTAAGCCAAATCGACTTTCCAACAAGCTGGTTAAAATTCTCTGAGGAAATTCGTAAATATATCCAGCCTAACTGAATGTTCGTCTCAGTGTCGAAGACTTTTGCACTTAATTCAAGGTATTGCCCATTGTCGGCCAACTGAGGTGTCATAAACATGGACGCCAGTTGATTTTCCTTGCCTCCTAACAATAACTGGCCTTCCTTGTTATAAGAGGCGAAAATCTGGGGCTCTAGGTTACCGCTTTGCGCTTTATAAACGTGGGCATTTAAAACATGGTCGGCGGCAGCAAGGTTACTTAGGGCAAGTTCAATACGCTCTGGCGTTTCGTCATAAAGATACATAGCTGAACTGCTTGCGACCAACTTGGCTAACATGAGTGCGTTAGACTCAAGTTCATGACGATAGGTTTTAATTTGCGTGTAGACGGCAAGACTGGATAACACTGCAAGCGAAAACGTAGTAATTGACATTACCACCCAAATGAAAAGGCTTTTAATCGTAAGCTTGACTACTTTATCCGTCATATCCGTTTTGCGTATTGTCCATTCGCGTCTTCCATATACTCATAGTGGCGCAAAAATGCACAAAAAGGAAGACGCCCATAAACAATAATTAATGTACGCAAAGCCCTTTAGTTGAGGGTTGAAACGTATAGTTGCTGGTAATTCTTCGCCGCTGCTTCCCATGTGAATCGCGTTCGCATTCCACGTTGCTGCATCGCCCTGAATTTTCCGGCATCTTCGTAGAACGCCAGCAGAGCTCGACGAATGCAAGATAGTAGTGCATGTGGCGTAGGATCATCAAACACAAAACCCGTACCTTCACTATCGTTGCTGTAATCGATAACCGTGTCTTTGAGTCCGCCTACCGAACGTACGATGGGAATGGTTCCATAAGCTAAGCTGTACATCTGGTTCAATCCGCACGGCTCAAACTGAGAAGGCATTAGGAAGAAATCAGCGCCGGCTTCTACCAAATGGGCATGTTCGGAACTAAACCCGTTTATAAACGCGAATTGGTCAGGGTGTTGTTGAGCGAATTCGCCAAGATCCATACACACTTTAGGGTCGCCCGTGCCCACAATTGCCATTTGAACATTGTGCTTAATTAAATCGTCCAAAATGGGCAGTATGTAGCTAAAGCCTTTTTGTTCAGTCAGCCGGCACACCATTCCAATAAGCGGTACGTTGCCATTCTCAGGTAATCCCGACTTCTCCTGTAATGCTCGTTTACATGCGGTCTTTGGATGAAGATTCTCTACACTGTAATTCTCAGGTAGGAATGTATCTGTCTCAGGGTTCCACTGAGTGTAGTCACATCCGTTAAGAATACCGCTTAAGTCGGCTTGACGATTTACAAGCCGCTCGTGTAGGCCATGACTACCCAGGTCAGTAAGTAACTCGCTCGCATAGTTAGGGCTTACGGTTGTCACTTTCGTGGCAAATTCAATCCCGCTTTGCAGCATATTGATGTAACCGCCGTGCACTTGCGCCAGAATGTTTGGATGATGGCGAAGAAAGGAAATGCTCTCAAGCTTATGCACGCCTTGAAAAGCCGCGTTATGAATAGTGAATATGGTTTTAGTACCATCAAAATACCCAGATTTGTCGTGGGTGAGTAAAAACGGAAGCATGGCCGCATGCCAGTCGTGACAGTGAATAATATCAGGCTTTTTATCGATAGCTTTTAGCGTTTGTAGTACGGCGCCACTGAAAAAGCTAAAACGCTCACCATTGTCTTCATAGGCCTCAAATGCGTTGGCGTATAGCCCTTCACGCATAAAGTATTCGGGCGAGTCTACAAAGTAAATAGGAATACCGTGCCATTGCATGTAGCGAATATCAAAATGGTACACCTGACCTTCAGTAAACAGGGTTTGTTGCTCGGTTACAGTTGGTAGGTTCAACTGTTCAGCCAGTACTTGGTAATAAGGCATAACAATGGTGATGCTTTCGCCCAAGGTATCTAGTGCGAGTGGGAGTGCTTTTCCAACGTCTGCAAGGCCGCCGGTTTTTACCAATTCTTCAACTTCTGAAATAGCAAATACAATATTCACAGGTGATCCCCCAGAGCGTAACGTGCAGTGCACTTGTAATGCTTAAATATAGTGTACGGAAAAAGCGCCGTATGCCATTGCGTGGAGTACGCAATGGCATGAGCAACAGGTAGAAAAGCTAAATTAGCACAAGCTAATGGTTTTTTTAATTACAAAGCCGCTTGATAAACAGAAAATTGCGACGTTTGTGCTGTGGTATAGACCGTTTGGAAGTGCTCAGCGAGTAAACCTGGGTAGGGTAAGAATCGGTTTGCCACCATCTGCATAGTGCCGCCGCGACTTAAGCTTGCTTTAGCGTCAGAGATAAAGCGCTTAGTGATGGTGTAGTCAGTTTTAATGCCAGTATGAAATGGCGGGTTGGTGACAATATGCTGTACTTTTTGAGTAAAACCGTGCAATCCATCCGCAGCATAGAGTGTTGCTGATAACCCATTGTCTGCTAGGGTGAGTGCACTACAGTAAACTGCAAGTGCGCTGACATCAGTAAGATGAAGCTTCAAATGCGGATACTTAAGCATTATATAACTGGCAATCACGCCAGCGCCGCATGCGAAATCCAGAATTTCACCACTCAATGATGTTGAGAGTTTTTCTAGTAAAAGCTCAGTTCCCGCATCCAGTTCTTTGTAGCTGAATACGCCAGGCATAGAGGCCACTTGCCAAGCTGTGCCCTCAACGTGATAAGTATTCATATCGAGCCATGCATCCGGTTCAAAGGCAAGATGTGGCTCTTCAACTAAAACGGTGATAAGACTGCAGTGGCGAGCAGAATCAACCTTTTGGGTTGGGCCGTATTGGTCCATCAACTTAGCAGCACTTTTTATACCGCCCTTATTTTCACCCACCACGTGAATACGACCATTTTGGCCCACCATGCTGGCTGCCATTCGCAATAGCATCTGAAAATGGGTTTTTGCTTTGGGTAAGAAAATCATCACGTCAGTGTGAGATTTCTCTAGTGCAACGAAAGGCGTAAATATATGAGTATGATTTCCGACTTTTTGCGTCACCTCAAAACCTGTGCGCGTAATATCTCGGCTATCAAACGATACCGAGGGTACGACTCTTACGCACTCTGAAAAAATATCGAAATATTGGTGAATTACCGTGACTTCTTGCGATTTAAGACCGTCCAGAAAATACGCATCAGAAGGGTTGATAAATGCCCACTGACCTTCGTCGAAAAGCGCGATATTACGTTCTAACAGTTGGCTTTGAGGAGATAAAATCATTACTTAGTACGCTCGAAAATTAGATCCCAAACGCCATGACCTAATTTTTGGCCACGGGTTTCAAACTTGGTAATTGGGCGGTAGTCTGGACGAGGTACATAGTCGCCGTCAGTTGCAGTATTGGTGTAACCGTCGGCATTGATCATAACGTCTAACATGTGCTCAGCATATTGCTCCCAATCTGTCGCCATATGAAAACAACCGCCAATAGCTAATTTGGTGCGAACCAGCTCAACAAATTCAGGCTGAACAATACGGCGTTTGTGGTGACGCTTCTTGTGCCAAGGGTCTGGGAAAAATAGCTGTAGACGAGACAACGAACCATCTGGGATCATATTTTTGAGCACTTCTACCGCATCATGGTCCATTACACGCAAGTTCTCGACGCCTTGTTCGCTTGCTTCAGCTAAGCATGCGCCAACGCCTGGACGGTGAACTTCAATGCCGATAAAGTCTTTCTCAGGTGCATTTGCGGCCATTTCAACCAATGACTTGCCCATACCAAAGCCAATTTCTACAACAACAGGCGCACTTCGGCCAAAAATTTCTGACAACGATAACGGTGCTTCAGCGTAGTCAATGCCCTTGGTTGGCCAGTAATCTTCTAGCGCTTTTTCTTGTGCTTTAGTAAGTCTACCTTCGCGTTTCACGAAGCTTTTTACCTTGCTTACGTATACTCCAGCGGCTTCTGCTTCCGCCTGACTTTTGAATTGCCTCATTTGCAATGCCTTTCTTACCCAATTTTATGGTGGCGCATTATCCACTTACCCACGGCTTATGCAACGCTATCGTGGCAAAAATGCTGTAATTTTATACGCCAATTTGTTTCGCAATAATAGACGCTACGGCGTCAGTTTTCTCAAGTACTACCATATGCCCGGCGTCACTAATGGTGTGGAACGTCGCTTTGGGTAGTACATTTTTTAGCTGCTTAATTGTTTCTGCTGGTGCAATGGCGTCTTGCTGGGCAGTAATAAACGTTACTGGCGCATTGATCTTTGCGAGCGCTTTAACGGTACTTTCTCGTGGTGTGGTTGCTAGCGTGTGGTTAAGTAACGTTGTTTTACCTAAATCCTGCGCCATCGATTTTACAACACCAGCCACGTTTTCATCCGCTAAGCGGGAAGGGTGGATAAATCGCGAAAGATAAGCGTCGTTGTCGGGCTTAAAGTTACCTTGCTTGAGCATAGTAGTAAGCTGCTTGCGCTTTGCAATTTCTTCTTTTGATAACCCTTCTGGGTTGTAACCGATTAAGGTTATCGAAGCAATATTGGCAGGATTGCGCTGTGCTACTAATGCAGCTATAAACCCGCCCATCGAATAACCCACAAGGTGCACTTTTTCGTTATCAAGAATACGATCTTCACTTAATGCCAGCATTTCTTCTAGCGATGCTGCCCATTGAAGCGGTACATAACGACGTTGTGCAATATTTAGTTCGCGCCAAAGCGGTAGAAATACGCGTTCGTCACAGAGCGTACCGGGAAAAAATAAAACAGGGTGCTGCACAGACACGTGTGCTCCTTAACAATAAACTGGCTAGTTACATGCTACCATAGCGCGCTTTTTAATGAATGGTCGCTAAGTAGAAAACGACCTAGCGGTAGTAACTGCCCATACAGACGATTATGACAGAACAACAATATACAGGTAGCTTTGCAGAGCGAGTACTCGCATGGTTTGATAAACACGGGCGAAAGCATTTGCCTTGGCAACAAGACGTTACGCCTTATAAGGTGTGGGTGTCGGAAATAATGCTGCAGCAAACTCAAGTCACCACGGTAATTCCTTACTTTAAACGCTTTATGGCGTCTTTTCCTACCGTGCACGACTTGGCTAAGGCATCTCAAGACGACGTGCTTCATCATTGGACTGGGCTTGGCTACTACGCAAGAGCAAGGAATCTTCACAAAGCTGCGAATATGCTGGTAGATAATTACAACGGCGAGTTTCCCTATACTCTGGAAGAAGTCATGGACTTGCCCGGCATAGGGCGCTCAACCGCAGGGGCGATACTTTCGCTATCTCGCAATATGCGCTTTCCTATTTTAGATGGCAATGTGAAGCGTGTGCTGGCGCGATACTATGCAATTGGCGGGTGGCCGGGACAGAAAAAGGTAGAGAATCAGCTTTGGGAAGTGGCCGAGAAAAACACGCCCACCAATTCAGAAGGCGGACGTTGTGCCAACTATACGCAGGTGATGATGGACTTGGGCGCGATGATCTGTACGCGAAGCAAGCCAAAGTGTGATGAGTGCCCGCTTCAAGCCGACTGTATTGCCTACGCCCAAGGCGCGCAAGCCGACTACCCGGGTAAGAAGCCGAAAAAGGCGCTACCGGAGAAATCCACCTATATGATGGTGGCACAGTTTAACAGCCAAGTGTATTTAGAGCAGCGTCCCTCAACAGGGCTGTGGGGTGGCCTATATGGTTTTATTGAGGTGTCTTCAATAGAAGAGGGGATTGAGCAGTTGGCCAAGCGAGGTATCAATGTCGACGAAACCCGAACGCTTGAAGGTTTCCGTCATACCTTTAGCCATTTTCATTTAGATATCACCCCGGTAGTGGCCGTGGTAAACTCTGCTCCAACAAAGCGCGTAGCCGAAACGGCATTTCGTTGGTTTTCGTTGAACGAGCCTATTGAAGTTGGTTTAGCGGCACCTACAACCAAGATTATTCAGCAGTTAGTGCGTTAGGCCTTCTAAGCCCAACGTAATATTTATTGCTAAGCAGATAGCGAACGAAAGGAAATAACATGGCAAGAACGGTATTTTGTCGCAAGCTTCAAAAAGAAGCTGACGGCTTAGATTTCCAACTTTATCCAGGTGAGCTGGGTAAGCGTATTTTCGACAACATTTCTAAAGAAGCATGGGCTGAATGGCAAAAAAAGCAAACCATGCTAATTAACGAACATAAGTTGAATATGATGGAACCGAATGCCCGTAAGTTTTTGGAAGAAAAAATGTCGGCATACTTGTTCGACGACGTAGAGCCTACGATTGAAGGCTACGTTCCGCCTGAAAAATAAGCAAAAAAGCCTTTTTTGAGCAAACAATGCGCAAACAGTAATAAAAGCGCAAAAAAAGCGAGAAAAACGGTTGACTTGTGAAGGCGAAAACCGTTTAATACGCACCCACAGCAGGACAGGCAGTAAACGCCTAGAACGCTAACAAGTTTCAGCCTCGATAGCTCAGTTGGTAGAGCAGCGGATTGAAAATCCGCGTGTCCCTGGTTCGATCCCGGGTCGAGGCACCACTTATAAAGAAGCCCTGATCAGAAATGGTCGGGGCTTTTTTGATTTCGGCGGTTGAAAACACACGCACACGCTAACGTGCCCCTGCGGCTGCGCCGCGCGTTGCAATCCCGGAGCGAGGCACCATTATTCAGAAAGCCCTGCATGAAAATGCGGGGCTTTTTGTTTTAGCAGTCTAACTTTATTTTACTGTGAGTAAGTTTGAAGTTTCGGTAATTGAATATGTGTATAAAATCTTCAGAGAATTTATACAAAGTAGATTTAGGGTCTTTGATATTGTTATTAGGATAATATCCTTTCCCAAAGAATTTGCTTAATATAATTTTGACAGTCTTATGTAGGCGGCCGAGAATGGAAAGGATGATCTGCGTGGACTATTCCAATGTTGTCAAAGTTCGTTTCAATAGATATCGAAAGAGGTAACTTGTTAGCTAAGTTAAAATATTTATTCTTAAGCTCATTGTCTAAGTATTGCCACCATTTACCTTCATTCTGATACCAAAGCTCAGATTGGTATAGCTTGCTCAAATTGATTTCTAATATTAGTTTTTCATGATTCCCTAATACAGAAAAGAATCATTTCTCATCTAATAAATTCAAACACCTCTCAGAATTTAGGTTTCTGTCAATAAGGTCGCCGACATCAAAAACTCTATCTGTCAGAGCGCGAGTTCCTCAAGCATTTATTTGTCAGCCTCCTCAATTTTTTGTGTAAGTCCGGGTACCTCCTGTTATAACGTTAATGGAACTGGACAAAGAGAAAGCATTGTGGCAACTACTTAGAGCGTTCAAGTTCTATCGCAGTATCTGAATTACGGATTTAGTGGCGCGGCTAAAAATTTGCATGGTTGTAGGCTATCTCTCTCATCATGACTATTTCTTAAATTCTGCCGATGAACGGGCTATTCTAATCACAAATCGGCCTCAACTGTTTACCAATTCGCGAAAATCCATTATTCTCCATATTGGTTATGTTTAATGCTTAAGAAATGTTTAAATCCATATCAAAAGTAATATTAGTGTTTACAGTGCTATCTGCCCTCGTCGGGCAAGCGATGGCTGTAGATACTATGAGTTTTGAAATGGCTATTGACAACAAACATTACAATAGTAATTCTGAATCGAATTGCTCTACGAACATGAGCCATGGTATGAGAGTAGATTCTAGCAGTTCGGAGAACGCTAGTATTAAAGATTGTTGCAACACTTCGGAATGCACATGCCCACCAGGTGGTTGTACTCATGCTCCCGTCCTTATAGCTTCCATGATGACTGTTCAACACCCAGTGGTGCCGGACGCTTCATTTGGCTTGTTCTTCCAACAGCCAGTTTCAGTAACATCCTCACTTTTTCGCCCACCGATATTTGCCTAACACGGGGTCAGTGCGTCCAAATTTAACGCACAATTTGTTTCAGTTCCTGTTTATTATCTAGGTGCTAGCGTACCTATATGTGCCAGCTTTGTCTGGAGGCAAAAATGTTAAAAAAAATCATCTATCAAGCTGCGGTATTACTGCTAATTCTACCTAGCATTGCCATGGCAAATATCCACCATGGCGCAAACGACGTCTTCGAATTATTAGTTTATAAATCACCATCGTGTGGATGTTGCAAAAAGTGGATAACCCATCTAGAAAACCAAGGGTTTCAACTACGTACAAAGGACTTTCATAACTTGAGCGACATCAAGAACGAATACGGAATTTCGCCAAATCTTCGCTCTTGCCATACCGCTGTTACAGAAAACGGCTTTGTATTTGAAGGCCATGTCCCTTCTAAGTTTATAAAACGATTCTTGTTAGAAGAACATCCAAAGGCTATCGGGTTATCTGTTCCAGCTATGCCAGTAGGTTCACCCGGAATGGAAGTAGCAGAGCAGTTTATGCCTTATACCGTTTTCATTATATATCAAGATGGGAGCTACGAACCTTACGCGAAAGTAGAAAGCTACGACAGTCAATTCGATTGAAGTCAAAGTTAAACAAATAAATGCGCACTTTTGACAATCAAAGCAATTTTAATTTTTAAAAACCGAATATTAACCAAAGATAGAGGTAATCATGAAAGCACTTGTTAAATCATTTGCAATATTTAGTGTACTGCTAAGCAGCGTGGCATTAGCACATGAGGCTATAGAAATTAAATCTAGCACACCAAGCAAAAATGCAATGTTGATGGAGGCCCCAATGGAACTATCAGTCAGCTTTACCAAGGGAGTTAGATTAATAAAAGTAGTTTTAAAAGACAGTGAAGGTGCAAAAGTTGATTTTGGCTTTGAACCTCCGAAAGAGGTTGCAACGGATTATTCTTGGACCTTACCTAAATTACGTCCAGGTTCATACAATGTTGAGTTCATCATGCTTGGCTCCGATGGGCACAAGATGAAAGATAGTTTTGGATTTATGGTGCACTAAAAAGGGGATTCAGCTGTGGAAATGTATATCTGGAACACTGTAATTGTAGTGACAAAGCTAATGTTTTATTTAGGTTTCGCGGCCACAGCTGGATATACATTTTTCTGGCGAGATATTAACGACAGTAGGACAAGTTATACAACGCCATCTTATAGCGCTGTATGGGTAAAGGTTTGTGTCTTTGTTGCGTTTATTTCTAATGCAGTGTGGTTTATCGCGAACACTGGAGCGATGGTAGAAGAGGGAATTCAAGGCGCACTTGACCCCTTTATGCTTAAGATAATGTTGAGTTCTCCTATCGGTGAAGTCACCTTGTATCGTGCGGGGGGGTTAGCCGTAGCTTTAATAACTATCTACTTATTGAAATTTAAACCTCTTAAACCTTTCCTAAGGTTAAAGTCTTGCTTACTTGTGCTGTGTCTATTCACTCTCTCGTACACATTTACTTTAACCGGCCACGTTTCTGAATTAGGAAGTATTGCTCGAATACTACTTATGGTTCACGTATTTGTTATGGCTTGGTGGTTTGGTGCATTGATTCCGTTAAAGCTCTCCTGCCATTACCAGAGCTACGAAAAGCTTTATAAATTAATGGATAGGTTTGGTACGCAGGCGGCCGTATTGGTTACCTTATTATTATCTGCAGGCATTTGGCTAGCTATTCAATTGGTAGGTAGTTTTGAAGGGTTATTTAGCTCCATATATGGGCAAACTCTTCTTGTTAAAATGTTCCTTGTAACTAGCATTCTAGCTATTGCTATACGGCACAAACTGAAATTAGTCCCAAAACTTAAAAGTGGCTCGGGAAGCGAAGCACTCTCAAAATCCATTTCATTAGAGTTAACAATAGCAGTTGCTATTTTAATCATTACTTCTGGGCTTACGAGTATTGTAGGTCCCGAAAGATAAAACTTAGAAGAGAAATTCAAATGAAAATTAAATTATTAGTCTTACTATTTATCATGCCCGTAATCATGAGTTTTGCTGCTAGTGCCCATGAAAAAGAACATCATGAGAAAGGTATGTTTAGTGGGTTAGATACGCCTGCAGCTAAAATAGTTATTGCATTCCATCACGCGCTTAATACGGGAGACAAAATCACTGCGAAGAGCCTACTGGCGGATGATGTGACTATTTATGAAGGAGGCGGAGTTGAGAGGAGCGCAGATGAATATGCTCAACATCATATGAATTCAGATATGGAATATCTATCGTCAGTGACAAATAAAACGTTGGAGCATCAAGTCAAAGTTCTGGGCAACACAGCAATCTCCGCATCGCGGTTTCTGGTCAATGGGATGTTTAAGGGGGAAGAGAGAGACTACCAAAGTATGGAAACAATTGTCTTAATCAACACCGAAGGAGAGTGGAAAATCAAACATATTCATTGGTCAAATTGATTCGATTAACTACCCGAGAGAGCTCGTATGAAAAAATTTTTAATCATAATCATTTCGTCTTTGTTATCTTTTTTCACTTTCGCTCATGATAACAATGCAACTGATAAAGATCAGATAAAAGACATTATAAAGCAAATTGAATATGGCTGGGAGAATGGAGACAGTGCCCCCCTTTAAAAAGCACTTTTTCGACTTTAAAGGCGCAAGATACTTTGAATCTGGCGGACAGAATGTAGGGTTAAGTGACTTGATAGAGCATCATGTTGAACCAGAAAAGGATGCCTTAGTTTTCTTAAGTTTAGATTTTTCTAACATTCAAACTCATGTAGAAGATGATTTTGCTTGGACACTCGTTGATACAACCGTTCAAGGAAAGGTTAGGAAGTCTGGAGAAACTTTCAACAAAACGGGGTTTCAAACCTTTCTTTTTAAAAAAAGTTAACGGTGAGTGGCTGATAGTTCACACGCATTCCTCTAGTAGAAATCGTGCAAAAGACTAGCGAAATAAATGTATTGAAAGCTACTTTGGTAATATCAACGGTAGCTTTCCAGTTTGCTCAATATCAGAACCATCTCGGCTATCCTATTGCCAAAATGCCTTACACTTCATATTGGCACGAACTAAGCTTCCCGCCAGCCAATGAACCCTTATTATTCGTTTTTGCACAGATTTTTAATCAACATCGAATCCTTAAACACTTGTCCTCCCAACCTACATTTTGTTCCACATACGCTATTCTCAAAAGGTGCAGAGAAATATGAAAATCGTTTATTTTGGAAACGACTTATTCTCGAATTGTTTGTTACTTCTAATTAAAAATAGATTGAACATTGAACGCGTTTTTATAAACGATGTTCAGGAAAATGCGAGCTTCATCAAACGAATTTGTCGTAAATACAATATTGTTTATTCCACTGAAAAACCAAGTATCGTGACTCTTAAAGGATATTTAAATGACGAACAGACAGTCTTTGTTGTAGCCGATTACGGATACAAAGTACCCACAAACGAAATAAAATATGCGATTAATATCCACCCATCTTTACTACCCAAAAGTAGAGGCCCAACCCCACTCACCTACATTATCGACAACCCTGAGAACGCGGGTGTTAGCATTCATAAACTCACTGAGAAACTTGATGCAGGTAGCATCCTAATCCAAGAGAAATTTGAGGTCGAAAACAATGAAACGATTTCATCATTGATGGTCAAGTCTCAGTTACTCGCAGAAACTCTGTTAGAAGAATTACTTAATAACTTTAATGAACTTTATAATAACGCCACACCTCAATTGGAAAAGCTAGCGTCATTCCAAAGTCTACCTCCAGTAAAAAGAAGGTTTGTAAATTGGGATCAAAACACCGCTCAATTTAGTCATGCCCTTCGACAGTATGGGCACTTTGGGATTCTTATTTCGTTAGATAACGCGTTATATATCGCAAATGATGTCGAAGTCACAACTTTCAGTCACGATTTCACGTGCGGTAGCATAATCTTTGAGGATGCACTAATTAAAAGCATTGCTATAAATGATGGCTATGTTGTACTTTCTAAGCGTAGTTTAAGGCTATATGAATCAAGAGTACTAAACTAGTTGATTACGGCTTTAATGTTTAAAGGTCCTAAGCACTTTTTTGTGTTGTGTTGATCTACGTCAAAGTAAGAATAACGGAATACCGCTACTATTCCCTTACTCACTGATGGAGTTTATTGTGTCAGGCATTTATAAGTGGTTTAAATTAGTACTAATAGCTGCGCTGCTTTCACAGCACGGCTTTGCTATGACGAACCCAATTAAATGTGATGGTCACGACACATCAGAATCTCATATGTCCTCAAATGATTCCTTATCAAGCGTAGAACATACTACTTTAAATAATCACACACTTCATTCAGAAAAGAACCAGGATGTACAGCACTGCGAAGGAAATGATCAATCGATATGCGCGTGCTGTATAGGTGCTTACTGTGCAACTTCTTTAACCCAATTTTGTATACTTTCAAATATTGAAATTCTGATAAGTGAAAACATTAAGCAAAGCTCATTTTCAGATATAAATATTACCCCTTTAATTGGTATACACTCTCCTCCCTTCCACCCTCCGATTAAGAGCTACACATAAACTCAGTGAGGCTTTTCTCTAAGTTTTCTTTACTAATCAATTGCAATCAAAGAATGTCTTAGACGATCAGCTGCTTAATTAATATACATTAAGACACTGTTTGCTATCAGTAAACGAACAGCAAGTATTATCCGCCTCACTTAAAAACGCATTACATCTTAGAACCGAAAGTTTCACGAGTTACATGCCTATTGACCTGCGTCCCACACACAGGTTTAGCCTTTAGGTATAAGTAAAATTTTAGGTTAAAGACATCGGAACAACTATGAAAGTAAGAGAGATCGCAAGCGCCTTGGCTACAACGCCAGATACTGTTCGCTATTACACGCGCTTGCAGTTAATAACGCCGGCAAAATCTGACAATGGTTATAAATTCTATTCAACGAAAGATGCTTCCAGGTTGCGGTTTATATTAAGTGCAAGGCATTTAGGTTTTTCAGTTGAAGATATCAAGCAAATTCTCAGAGAAGCAGATAATGGAAAGACCGCTTGTCCCCTAGTTAGAACCTTAATTGCAAGAAGGCTAGCAGAAACAGAAAGACAATTTAAGGCAATGTTGTTACTCAGGCAAAATATGATGCTGGCAGTAAGGAAATGGGGAGCAATGGGTGACAAAGCCCCATCCTCACACGTGGTCTGTCATTTAATAGAAGAGTTTGAACACACCGTCCTGGAGGAAAACATAAATGACAGAACTTAATGCAGGTGTTTCTTCAGAAAAATTGTTGTCCGTCAAAAAACAAGTCTTCTAAAAATAGGAAAAAAGGAGAGCACTATGAGTGCAGAAGTAACACAGCGACAATTAGTGATAGAAGGCGCCGGATGTGCCAGTTGCGTTGGAAAAATAGAAGCTGCCTTGAAGCAGACGCCGGGAGTGCAGAATGCCGAAATGAACTTTGCAGACAGAACAGTACTTGTATCGGGTACAGCGGATTCTCAATTATTGGTTCAAGCAGTAGAGTCCGTTGGTTACAACGCAAAGCCTTTCGAAGATAAGCCTGACACTGATGTAGTCGATGAAAAAGAAGCAGCGGATAGGACCTATTACAAAAAGCTGATGCGAGATACTTTCATTGCGCTTTCGCTAGGTATCCCTCTAATGACTTATAGCATTGTTGTCGACGAAATGACGGTCGAGACTAATGTCGAGAGGTTGTTGTGGCTAGCAGTTGGCCTACTGACGCTGGGTGTAATGTTCTTTTCCGGCCGGCATTTTTACATCGGTGCGTGGAAGAGCTTTAAAAATCATTCTGCCAATATGGATACACTCATTGCACTTGGTACAGGCACAGCATGGTTCTATTCGATGTTGGTAGTGTTGGTACCTGAAGCAGTGCCGTTAATGGCAAGGCACGTTTATTTTGAAGCTACAGCTATGATCATTGGTCTAATTGATCTGGGGCTTGCCTTAGAACTAAAAGCCCGCGGAAAAACCTCAGAAGCAATCAAACGTTTAATTGGATTACAAGCGAAAACAGCCACGGTTATTCGCGACAATAAAGAGGTCCAGGTCGCTATCGAGCAAGTGCTTTTTAACGATGTCATCAAAGTCAGGCCTGGAGAAAAAGTGCCTGTTGATGGTGTGGTTGTTGAAGGCCATACGTCAATCGACGAGTCCATGCTAACCGGGGAACCGATGCCAGTTGAAAAATCACATGACGATGAAGTCGTTGCTGGAACTCTCAACAAGTCAGGAATGTTTCTATTTAAAGCAACTCGAGTAGGTAAAGACACGGCACTGGCGCAAATCATTGCAATGGTTAAACGCGCACAAAATTCAAAGCCGCCTATTGGGCGCTTGGCCGACGTGATATCCGCTTACTTTGTTCCTGTGGTCATGATTATATCTGTGCTCAGTGCGCTAGCATGGCTGAACTTTGGGCCTGAGCCCGCACTGGCATTTGCCATAGTTTCGGCCACCACTGTATTGATCATTGCTTGTCCATGTGCATTGGGCCTAGCCACGCCGATGTCAGTTATGGTGGGGGTTGGAAAGGCTGCTGAAGCCGGCGTGCTAATTCGCAACGGCGAAGCGCTACAAACGGCATCAAAAATCAGTGTGATGATACTGGATAAAACCGGAACGATTACGGAAGGTACACCCAAGGTCACTGACATAATTTTAGCCAATTTCAGTGATGAAAAGACAGTGCTGCAATTGGCAGCTAGTCTGGAAAATGGTTCAGAGCACCCATTAGCAATGGCGATAGTAGAAAGTGCCCACGACCAGGGCATTGAGCTGCTGAAAACCGAAGAGTTTAATGCGATTACCGGTATGGGGGTTGAAGGCCGTTGTGAAGGAAAGGCCTTATTGTTTGGTAACAGCAAGCTTATGGCTTCAAAAGGGGTGGGCATAGGTAATTATTCAGAGAAAGCACAAACACTGGCCAAAGACGCCAAAACTCCCATGTATTTCGCTGTAGATGGACAACTTGCTGCCATCATAGCGGTTGCCGACCCGATAAAACCTGACTCTGTTTCTGCCATCAAGCGTCTTCAGGCTAATGATATCCGGGTCATCATGTTAACGGGGGACAACAAAGAAACTGCTGCTGCAGTGGCAAAGAAAGCGGCAATAAGCGAGTTTTTTGCTGAAGTATTGCCCGAAGATAAGGCCAACAAAGTACATGAATTACAGCAGCAGAGAGAAGTAGTGGGTATGACTGGTGATGGAATTAACGATGCTCCGGCTCTTGCCTTGGCTGATGTTGGCTTTGCCATTGGTACAGGAACGGACGTTGCCATTGAAAGCGCCGATATCACCCTGATGCGCGGCTCGTTGCATGGTCTGGCCGATGCTATAGCGGTTAGTAAAGCCACCTTGCGCAACATTAAGCAAAACTTGTTTGGAGCCTTTATCTACAACGTAGCAGGTATACCTTTTGCGGCGGGCGTGCTCTATCCATTTTTCGGAGTATTGCTAAGCCCAGTTATCGCCGGAGCCGCCATGGCATTTTCTTCGTTAACAGTGGTATCAAATGCGAACCGGCTTCGCCTATTCAAGGCAAAGGACCACTAAGGAGTTTTCTTATGATGATAATTAATATTGTAGGACTTACGGGTATTGCACTGATTATTTGGTGGTTTTGGTTATACAAGCCTGATCAGACAGTTACTGAAAGTAACGAAATACTCATAGAAGTAAAAAATGGCGTGTACTCACCAGCGTCTATTCAGGTAAACGCAAACCAATCTGTTACGTTGAAGTTTTTGCGCAAAGATGAGTCTCCCTGTTCCGAAGTACTGCTAATTCCTTCATTAGATATCAGTGAGCAGCTAACGCTTAATGAGGTAACACCAATTCACCTCGAAAACGTCCCACAGGGCGAACATACTTTTCACTGCCAGATGCAGATGTATCGCGGTGTTCTTACGGTGGTATAGGAGGAGTCATGAAAAACAGTCACCCCAGATTTTGGTCAACACCTACAGGGTGGGCAGCATTAGCGATGATCGCTGCCGTTACTTATTTTTTAATTTTCGAACATGGTCATCATGTCCTTCAGTTTCTTCCCTATTTGATTTTATTGCTGTGCCCATTCATGCATATGTTCATGCACAGTAGCCACGGTAAACACGGACACGCCCACGAACATTCTCGCGACAGTGACAATAAGCAGAAAAGTTTTCAGGAATTGAGTGATAACAACGCGGCTTATCGTGATGGATACATTCAGGGGTTGGAGGAAGGCCGAAAGGAGTCACTTAAAAAGGACAACCAAGATGAATGATACATATGATTATGGCTTATGGTCAATGGTGATACTGAACTCAGCTATTTTTATCTTTTTTGCATTCAGTTTTGTAAAGCCAAAATCTTCCACCGACTGGCGAAGTTTGGGGGTATTTTCTGCGTTTATTGTAGCCCTGTTTACCGAAATGTATGGCTTCCCACTGACTATTTATTTCTTGTCAGGATGGCTTGCTGAAACCTATCCGGAAGTAAACTTTTTTGCGCACGAAAACGGACATCTGTTGCATACTTTCTTTGGTTTTAAAGGCGACGCCCACTGGGACCCATTTCATATCGCCAGTATGGTATTTATTGTTGCAGGATTCTTTATCTTGTCCTCAGCATGGAATGTGCTGCACCACGCTCAGAAGAACCATCACTTAGCTAAGACTGGATGGTATGCGCGGTGTCGCCACCCTCAATATTTAGCCTTCATACTGATCATGTTCGGTTTTTTGTTGCAATGGCCGACCATTCCCACACTGGTCATGTTTCCAGTTTTAGTTGTTGTGTATGTGAAACTGGCAAAGCGTGAAGAAGCTCTGGCTATTGCTGAATTTGGCGATGAGTATGTGAGCTATATCAACACGACACCTGGCTGGATCCCAAACCTCAACTTTAAATTAAAAGGTGAAAACCATGAAAAAATTCACTAAATCAATCATTTTTTCAACCACATTAGTAATGGCTGCAACATCGCAAGCTCAACAAATGGAAGAGCATGAGCATAAGGGCTCAGACAAGCCAGAGATTCAAACGGGAATGCCTATGCGTGGCCAAGATATGCATATGATGAATGCAAAAATAAAGTCGATGAAGGAAGAAGTTAACGCTATCAAAGAAGAAAAGAATCCCAGCAAGCAGCGTGAAATGATGAAAAAACACATGCAATCCATGATGGGAATGATGCATATAATGCACGAAAAAATGGAAGGGCAACCCATGCAAAACCAAGTTGATATGGCAGAAAGGCATCTTAAGATGATGGAAGTAATGATGTCGAAAATGGATGGAAGCCATTCACCCGAATCTCAGAAACATTCAAATTAACACCCGAGGAGAAAGATATGAGTGATTTAGACCACAGAGTCGGTGTCAGAGAAGCAAATTTAGTCGTTCGGAATTTACGGCTCAGCAATGTCTATGAGGCAAATTGCGAGCCCCTAATTGAAGAGATTGACAAGCTCTTTGGCATTGATGAGGTGAGCTACAACATCAAAGAAGAGGCTATTCATCTGGCATATGATGCGACACATATCGATTTAGACGGTATTGAAGCGATCATTCGAAAATACGGCGCAGATCTTCACAATGACTGGTGGACACACACAAAAGAAGGTTATTACCAGTTTGTAGATCAAAATATAAAAGACAATGCGACGCACAAACCGTGGAGTTGCCACCACTTGCCGCAGGGCGCTCACAGGAAGCGTACATAACCTTAATGTGCTCTACGTTCTCACTCAACAACAATGCTGAGCGATGTCGTTACATTATGATGCTGGCTTTAAGGAGGCGTAAGATGAAAATTCGAGAAAATGTATTTGCGTTCGCGTGCGCCGCATCGTTCAGCTTCGAGAGTGTTGTTAGTTGTTAGTTCTTTGTTCATTATTACAATGCCCGACATGATGTCACCCATGGCTGGTAATATAATGTTTTCAGACTGGCAAGGGATGATATGGAACGTGCCTTTATTGGGTGTAGTGATAGGCGGAGCTTTATGGGCTTTGTTCGCAGGTGTACTGGGTTGGCTTATTGCCAGTATTTACAATAGGCAGCTGTAGTAGTGAGGGCTAAATGAATAGTCAGTATTTGTCCTTTTAGCACAGGTACGATATTTGCTGATATCTACTGCCACATAAATTTAAACTAACGGTGAGATATTATGATAACCAGCAATTCAGAATTAGCCTTACAGCAAGCCATGCAACTACCCAGTCAAACCAATACAGAGAAGCAGGGTTGTAGCCAGCCACCTGAGTCAAAAGGACAGGATTTTGCTGAAATAATGGATACACTGAAGCAGCAAAAAAGCGGTTAAAGCGTGCCACGAGTAAAAATAACCGGCACGCTAATGCCGGTTAATTCCTTTCCTGTTCATAACAACTGCGCTTACCTTTTAGGCTGCTACTCTGTCTACGCTGAATATTGTCTTACTCCGTCGATGTAGTTCATGAACAGCTTCAATGATTTGCATCAGTTATAATTTTTATCATCATCATCATACGCATGGAGCTTTAGAAACCATTTCTCAGCCGCGAATACGATAAGAAGTCCAGCCACAGAAATCCCAACAATGAAGATATCTGATTTTGCTTTCACCCACATAAAAGATAGAAGAACAATGATATCGAGAATAATTGCACTGACTAGTACCCAAGCTTTAGCTTGCACATCATCTCGTAAATGCTTGAACACTCCCCAGTGGATGAAGATATCCATTACGATATAAAAAACTACACCGATGGAGGCTATGCGGCTCAAATCGAAGAATATGGTAAGAAATATTGCGATGACTAACGTATAAATTAAGGAATGTCTTCTTATATCTCCCGGTAATGAAAAATGACGGTGAGGCACAAGTTGCATTGATGTAAGCATCGATAGCATTCTTGAAACAGCGAAGATGCTGGCAACGACACCGGAAGACGTGGCAATAATCGCGAAAGCTATAGTAAACCAAGCACCATACTGGCCGAATGCGGGTCGAGATGCTTCAGCAAGCGAATAATCTTTTGCCTGTATTATTTCGCCAATTGATAAATTTGCTCCTACTGCAACTGCGACAAAAACATAAAGTACCACACAAATGGATATAGAAATGACTATGGCCCTTCCTACATTTTTTTCTGGTTGTTTGAGCTCGCCTCCGCTGTTTGTGATTGTAGTGAATCCTTTGTATCCCAAAATACCAAGTGCCACGGCTCCGAGAAAACCGGTTGCGCTGGTATCTTGCGGTTGAGCTGAAACGCTCTCAAACGACAAACCGGTTGCCCACAGCCCACCAATTGCCAAAACTGCAAGTCCTGCTATTTTGATAAAAGCCATAATAAATGAGAGGGTCTGTATGAATTGATTACTCAAAATATTAACAATGAATGCCACAATAAGAAGACTCACGCCAAGCGCTGGTATAAGCCACTCAGCGCCCTGAGAGTCAAACAATTGTAGGACATAAGTGCCAAAAGTGCGGGCTACCAAACTTTCATTGATAACCATGGAAAAAAACATTAGCAATGCACAGGCACCAGTCAGCAGACCTCTACCATAGGCTTTTTTCAGAAACATGGCGATACCACCTGCAGAGGGGTATTTCTGTGCCATTTTGATGTAACTGTATGAGCTAAACCCTGCAATTATCGCTGCAACTAAAAACGCAAAAGGAAACCATGTGCCTGCCAGCTCTGCTATTTGCCCGGTTAAAGCAAATATACCAGCACCTATCATTACACCAGTTCCCATCGATACCGCGCCCCAGAGGCTTAACGAATCTTTCCTGTTTGAATGCTCGTGTTCATTCATATTGGTTACTCCTTTATGTCATGTGAGCCTGAGTAACAACAAAAGCAACCTGCAGCAAATATAAGGACACAGGCCCATTACAAAACAAATTCGAAGACGTGTAGAAAGAAATAACTGGCAATGGCATACCAGTTATTTCATTTTTAGCGTAGGGCGTTTAAAACCAAATCCTTGCACCTAACACTACACCAGTTTCACTGGTTGACTTGCCTTCAGCCTTTAATGCATCAGCTGTATTTCCCAAAGCTTTGCTGTAATAAACACCGACATAAGGTGCTACCTCCCTCACTATTTCATGCCGATATCGCAAACCAATACGAATATTACTCAACCCGCTTTGACGGTCATACTTTTCAGAATCGGTGAGGTTGGCAACAACTTCCAGTCGCGGTTGCAGATAGGAAACTTGACTTAGTTGCCAGTCATATTCGGTTTCATTGATGAACTGCATGTCACCGTCTTCGTTAATACGCAGTGAATTTTCCATTTCAAACCAGTAAGGAGCTAGACCTTGATAACTGACCACCGCATAGTTCTCCATATCCGCATCTGATGACAGCTCTCCCTTTGTGCCCACACCAAATTGTATAGACCAAAAAGAAGAAACGAGATAACCGTACAACAGTTCTGCTCGTTCCAGATCAGTAGGCATTCCATCGTTTTGTGTATTTTCGCCTTCGCTTTTAAAAACAAGACGATGGTAATCTCCGCCATACCACGCTTGCATGTCCCAGACCCCTATATTTTGCTGCTCATCAGTGCGAGTATATTCAAGTCGGTCAAATAGAACTTGGCCAAAATATTCATTAGGAATAGGAGATGGCCAGTCATCTCTTGATTGAGCCAAAGCATTGTCAACGCTCAAAGTTAATGTTATTAGGCCTGCTATTAATATCTGTTTCATTTTAATCTCCTATGCGACCTGTACAACACGAAACATACCTGCTTCCATGTGGTATAGCAGGTGACAATGAAACGCCCACTCACCGGGGGCATCTGCGCTGATTTGTAACGAGACCTTCTCTCCAGGCTTGAGGCTGATCGTGTGTTTACGAGGTCTTGGATATTGGCCGTTTTCAAGTTCCATCCACATACCATGTAAATGAATAGGGTGATCCATCATAGTGTCATTAACCAAGATCAGACGTAGTCTCTCGCCATAATTGAAACGTACATATCCGTCTACTTCACTAAACTTTTTGCCATCGAACGACCACATGTACCTTTCCATATTGCCCGTTAAGTGAAGCTCAATTTGACGTTCCGGCTCTCTTTCGTCAGGCCAAGGACTTTCACCGACTAAATCTGTATAAACAAGGACACGATGTGGGCTGTCTTCCAAACCGATCCCAGGTTCATCCAACCTAGAGCTTGGATTTTTAGCAATCATCGCTGCACCAGCGCCGTGCCCGTCTTCGCTGTGGACAATGTCTATGCTTTCTACTGGGAGCTTTTTGGAGGGGGTCATTTCTCCTTCCATTTGGGTGCCATGCATTGTATGGGCGCTATGCTGCCCCATTCCTTTCATTTCACCTTTTGGAGCAGCCATGCCCGAGCTGTCGACCTTGGACTTATCCATATTCATGCCTTTCATACCAGACATGTCCATCCCCATCGCCGCCATGCCACGCTCTGTGATAACTCGCTGTGGGGGAACCTCTGCAGTAAGGCCAATTGACGGGGTTAGGGTGCCACGCGCATATCCACTTCTATCAAAACTTTCCGCAAAAAAGGTATAAGCTTTTCGCTCTTTTGGCTGAACGATTACGTCATAAGTTTCCGCTACTGCAATTCGAAATTCATCCACATTTACTGGTTTAACAGGCTGACCATCTGCAGCTACAACCGTCATTTCAAGCCCTGGGATGCGAAAGTCGAAATAAGTCATCGCAGAACCATTTATAATCCTCAACCGGATTTTTTCGCCTACTTTAAACAGGGCCTGCCAGTTGTCCTGTGGTGTCCGGCCATTCATTAAGTATGTATATGTACTGCCTGTAACGTCAGCTATATCGCGAGGGCTCATACGCATTGCACCCCACATAGCACGCTCTTCCCATGTATCGGCAAACCCTTTTTTCTTTACGTCTTCTAACGTGTCGAAAATAGTTCGCTTTTGATAATTGTAATAACCTTCCGCTACCTTCAGTTTTCGCATAACTTCATGGGGGTCTGAAAACGTCCAATCGCTTAAAATAATTGTATGTTCCCTATCAGCCCCAATGTCTCCATTTGCAGGGTCGATCACAAGAGGTCCTAAATGGCCCAACTGTTCTTGGAGGCCTGAATGACTGTGGTACCAGTAGGTGCCGTTTTGCTCGACATCGAATGCATATTTAAATGTTTCGCCAGGTTTTATTCCGGCAAAGGAAACTCCCGGAACGCCATCCATATCTGGTGGTAAAATAATCCCGTGCCAGTGTATTGAAGTATCTTGGTTAAGGTGGTTAGTTACATTGAGGTGCGCTCGCTGTCCTTCTTTCAATCTAATCAACGGGCCCGGCATTTGACCGTTGATCGTTATAGGTGAGCCCATATTTGAGCCTATTGGCAATTGCGCTTTTGACACATTGAGATTTTTAATATCACCTGTCAAAACTTGATCTTTAAAATGGCGACCAACAGGTGCTGCCCATAGAGGACTAACGTTGGTTAACGCAGCCGCAGCGCTCGAGGTTAGGGCACCGAGCACAAATCTTCTGCGACCGTTGTCGATAGAATTTTTCATAGTTTTTAGCCTTTGAATTGATACTAACTGGACGAAGGAAGTTCATCCATTTAAAAAGTATTACTAACTAAGTCAGTGCCTTAGGCTATCGGTGGACGAAAAGGTGGAGTGAAAATTTTGAAGGGAACAGCTAAAGCGATAATGTCATACTGCTCAGCAAACGTTGTTTCAAATTGACGAATGGGAACGTAAAAAAGACTTGTAAAGTGGTAGCAATTGGTAGCTATACACATACATCCATCATTGCAGCAACCTGATTTACCCGAATGCGAGGGGTGTCCATCAGTGTGAGCGCTTTGATGCTTAGAACTAGGTGAACTGCTACGTTTCTCCTCATGAGCGTCTGCGAATTTGTGAGAAACCTTAGTTAATGAGCTATGTTCATCCATTTTCATTTCACACGCATCAACTGGCACGGTAAACAGTACCAATAAATATCCAATGCATAGTGTGAAAATAATAGATCTCATAACTTTGTATTTGCTCTCAACCTTTACGCGACGTTATTCCCTTAGACAAGATAAGTCTTAAGGACACTTTAATCAATGACATTTGCTTGTAACTAAGATAAACAACTTCCTATGTAGTTAAACAAGCAGTCTTTTCAATCTTAAAAGCTGATAGAGTTACTTTTATTAAGTTTAGTCGATAAGCAACTCTTGTAACTAAAAAGATAACATGAGTAATGCGCCTGCTATCATAAAAATGTTTTCTGATAGTGAAACAAAACCTAACGGCACGTTACTGTCCCCACCGACACAAGCACATTTGAGCTCCCGTTTATCCACATATACTGCTTTAAAGACAGAAATTGCCCCAACGGTTCCTATAAATAGTGAAAATGGCGCAACAGCTATGGCAGGCAGTTGAGCTACCATTCCTATCCCCGCGTAGGCTTCAAGAAATGGGTAGATGTAACCATATCGAAGCCACCTCATTGCCAACAAATCGTAGGTTATGAACGAATTTGTAAAACTATACAAATCCTTCAATTTTTGAACTGCAAGTAGTGTCATTGAGAAAGCAATAAAGAGAACCAGTGTTCTTATAGAGATGAAGTCTTCAGAAACAAAGAACTGGAATGCTAACGATAGCAGAGCTGCCACAGAAAAAATCGCAATAACAGGTGCATAAGTAGTTCCGTTCTGCCCCGCTTCTCCTTTCCCGAAGTATTTACGAAGCTCATCATATCCACCAATTCGCTTTTCTTCGATGAAGGTTTGAGGCGTCGTTTCTACACCATGCTTTTGCTTGAAATCATCGGTGTCATTACGTGAAGTAAGATGATTGTCTTCTACTAAATAGCCTTCTCGCTCTAGTAAGTCTTTTGACCTTAAACCGTAAGGGCAAATGTGCTCTTTAGTAACCATTCTATATAGGATAGCTTTCTTACTCATTTTCCTTTCCTTTATTCAATTTACCTTCAAATTGAGGAATTGGACGCTGTTCGGCCTGTTCCTGAGTTGTTACCTTGCCATTCTTATTTATATCCTCTATCAACCACTCCATCTCCTTTATTTCCTTTCGCTGAGCTTTAATAATGCCGTTTGCTAATTCTCGTACGCGAACATCTTCAAGGTTAGAACGCTCACTAGTCAAAATAGCTATAGAGTGATGAGGAATCATTGCTTTCGTGTAAGCGGTATCTGAAATGGTACTTTGTGAACGAACAAGATAGATACACAAGGCGAAAGTAAGTGCCGCTATTATAAAAATGGCTGTATTGAGTTTCTTGTTGCTATACATACCTAACATGAAAGCTAACATTATAATCGCCATGCCTGCCCCCATATAGAGTGCCATATAAGTCCTTGTCTCACTGAACCAGACATGCGAGATAGCGTAGGTATTTAAGTACATCATTAAAAACATCGCTACAGTTGAAGTTATTATCATTGCAGCGAACTTAGAGTATTTCATATGTAATCCTTACTTAAGAAATAGTTAATATTTGTAGATCTTTCTAACAAAAGAAAGCTTGAGAGAGGTTACAAACCAATCAATCTTAACTAGTCAAGTTTTGTACCAACAAGGAAATATTATGTTTTTGTCTATATTAATAGTTTTAGCTGCGCTGTTGAGCTGCGTAGGGCTGCATCTTTTTAATATTTCAGTAGTCGCGGACAATATCAGCGAGAGATTGAAGGGAGCTTGGATAAAAACACTGTCGGTAGTCGTTATTGCCATTTCGAGCCAACTTTTACTAGCAGTCATTTTTACTCTGGCGTATGAAATTGGACTTTATTTCGAGCTCGGCGATTTTAAGCAACCTGCCACTTCCATGGATATTTTTTACTTTTCACTAACTACGATTACTACATTGGGTCTTGGAAGTATCGAGCCGGACGGACATCTACGAATGATAGCAGGAGTTGAATCGGCTACAGGGTTTCTACTAATAAGCTGTTCAGCATCGAAAGTGTTCAAGCATATGTAATGTAAAAACTGTAACCTGAGAAGATGTAAACCTCACCCGTCAGGACTAGTTTTTAATGAAACAATGTTTCGCAAATTATTGTCTTTTTAGATACTAAAAAGCGAACAATAGAGCACTCTTTGCTTCTCTCTTAAAGAAGTTTGAGGGTATAGCTTAGCAAACGTTTCAGAACCAAAAGCACGGTTGAAAGCTGACTTTATTATCTCAAAACTGATTTAAATCTGGGCTATGATCTTGGCGCTTTTATTCGAGTCGCTTATGCAGATATATTTGGGATTACTATAGGAGCATACGCACAACTTCGGTAATTCCTTCATCCCTGATAACTCTAGTTTCCAAAAGCAGTTACAGCTTGAGTTCAAACAGATGAACATACGAGCTGCGCTGTGCTATTTACTTCTCTTACGGACATTTTTGCGGGTTTTGAGGTTCTTCCTGCAGACTTTCGAAGATTATGAATCAATACTAGTAATTGAATTTTTTACTGAGTTATGATTTTCGTTTGGTTTTAGAGCGCATTGATTAAATTTACATATCTTCAATAACTATTCTTTATTTTTAAAAGCAACCGAAGAAGCCACCGTTAAACGACAAAAAAGTAACCTTATCTCCTATATGGTGGACTAAATACACCCACGCCTTTTATACTCTTCTACCCATTCCTTGAAGCGTTTTTCATCGCGCTCTGCGGTCTTTGCGCGTCTATGTAAGGTTTTCTTAGACAATGCTTTTGGTTCTTCTTTATTAAAAGTAACTCCAGATAATGCATCTGCAAACATCTCGGGTTTTACATGACTGTAATGCTGCTCGATCATTTCTGTACTGGTTCCACATTGACGCGTAATTACGTCTATGCTGGTTCCGTTGAGAAGCTGCCACGTAATGTAAGTGTGTCGGAGAGAGTACAGCGTTCGAGGTCCTCTGGGTGACTCTTTTAATCCGGAACTTTGAAGAGCTTTCTCAAATGCCTTACCTAATTGCCTTGTGGGCTCGCCACTTGCTAGCAAAAATAGCTTTTGATTGGGTGTGCGCAATGGAAAGCGTTCTCGTAGGTTCGTTAGGGCTCCTATCACATCACGTTTGCAAACTACTTTACGCGGTCCCGTATATTTTGTTGTTTTACCCTTAGAGACATTGATGAAAAATTGAGCTTTTGAACCTTGAGTTTTAATCTCGATATCTTTCCAAGTTAGGTGTTCCATCTCCGTGCCGGGCCTAATTCCGGTATTAACTGCTATTTCACAGTAATCGTATAGTAACTCACGAATTTGACGAGTCTTTTCACTATGAGCGTTTTGCTCACCTTCATATATTTCGTTGAGGATAACATCATACTCTTCTTCAGAAAAAGCCGCACGACGTGTGCCTGTTCCACCTTTCGAAGAAAGAACAGGTACTTGAGCGGCGATCATCCATTTTTGCTCAATAGCTTCTTTAAAAACGAGCTGAAGAGCAGCATTGTGAGTTAATAATGTAGAGGAGGCTGGAGACTTCTTCATTCGTCCCTTACGCCACTCATCAAACTTAGATATTTCTTCTTGGTCAATTGAGGTGATAAACGTACGCGAAAAGTAGGGGATGTGGTAGTTTTCTAACGCTCGAATATAGTCTTTATAGGTGCGTTTACCGCCCCCGTGTTCTAGTTGCTCTTCAAGCTTTTCGATGACGCGGTCAGCTACGTCTTTGAATCGCTTACTTTGGACTAGTGTGTTATTTTCGTGTCTAATTTGGTGGTCTAAGAAGATTCGATGTGCCATGGCGATAGCTTCGTCTTTATCTTTCTTCTTAGTTGATTTACAGAGCCATTTTTTGTGATTGGTTAGTATAAATCGCGCATACCAGCGCTCACTGTTATCTTGTTTAAAGATATACAGCTCGTCGTTTATGTCGTGTCTTTCAGTCTGTTTTGCCATAGCGCCAGTAAAACAGAAAAGAGCTCTCTTTGCAAAGAATTTGCAAAGAAATTAAAAGTTGCATATTTTCAATGCTTTAGAGTGGTGATTTGTATTGAAAATCCGCGTGTCCCTGGTCCGATCCCGGGTCGAGGCACCATTATTCAGAAAGCCCTGCATGAAAATGCAGGGCTTTTTTGATCTCGGCGGTTGAAAAACACAGGCACACGCTAACGTGCCCCTGCGGCTGCGCCGCGCGTTGCAATCCCGGGTCGAAGCACCATCATTTAAGCCCTTGCAGAAATGCGAGGGCTTTTTTGATTTCGGCCAACCAGCCCCGAGCTTTCAATTAAATCCGGTTTTTCCAAAAACTATTCTGATAAAAGTTATTTCTCTAGTGCTTTAACCATCCAGTTATGCCAAATTCTGCGTTAATACCTACGAAAGGGTACTTAATTTAGCGAGTGGTGCACTTATTGACTTTTAATCTAAGTAACTTGATGCACTTAATCGTCGAGGTTTGATTTAATGCGTCTTGTGTCTTGTGTCTTGTGTCTTGTGTCTTGCGTCTTGCGTTTGGAGTCTTGTATGAGTTATGACTAGACTTTCGTTATAGATTTTCACAATTTAAATTAAAAGGGAGTTTAATTACGATGCTTAAGTATATTCATAGTTTTCTGTTTTCGAATAAAAGCCATCGAGTACGTGTGAAGTCGCCAATTGTATTTAAATTAGGTGCTTATGTAACATTCTTCGTGGTTTCATCTATTGTATTTTCCGGTTCTACCTTAGCAAAAACGGTTTGTAGTACTGAAGTGATAGAGGAAAAAGGCACCCCTACTCTCAGTTCTGGGCTGATTGATGCAATGTATGAAGCAATTAGCACTAACACGTTTGCCCTTGACGAACCTTATACTTTGATAAGTAAGAAACATTTCTGTACGGGTGTAGGTAAGTCTAATAAAGGAACCGAAAGCTCTTTGGAAACCTTTAACAGTGTTCCAAATCCTGATCCAGCTCCGAAAGGAGGTGATAAGCAAACAGTCAAGCAGACTAGAGCTGATGGAACCAGGGAGTGGACTTATACATATATGAATGGAGTTTGGGTATTGACTGGATACAAATACACACCTTTGCCTGATGCTGATAGTTTGGATCCATAATTGACCGGCCCCAAATAAATGGATTCACGATATAGATGAATTCGGGCATGATTATGCCCCCTAGTGGGGCTTATCGATGAAATCGAAATGAACAGATAGTTTCCAATATTAAGCAGCATGAAGCGGGGCTGAAAGGCCAATTAACACCTCAAGTCATTGATGATGACGAACACACAAGCGCTAAGACATCTGTACCAAACTTAAAAACTCTTGAAGCGAAGACACATGGAATTGTGCCTTTGGTGACTTTTTAACGCCCGGTCGAAGTATCTGAACCGTTTTCATACCTAAACTATTACCCGCACTAATTTCTGACTCCTCACTGTCTCCAATAACCCATACCTCACTCGGAGCTGTATTATATTTTTTGGCTATGATGTCGAAGTAGAATGCTTTGCCTTTTCTAGGCGGGTTACCTGGGTCATCGTAGTAAATGTCTTCAAAAGCACCTTCAACGCCCAATTGGCGAATTTTCGAATGTTGAAATTTTTGGAATCCAGAAGTTACAAGTAGCTTCACCTCTTCAAACGCATTAACTAAATGAGTGTCTTCATAGCCTTCTATAGGGTGCGCAATACTCAACTGCGAAAAGTAAGCATAACTCGCAGATTTTGAATGCTCAGAGAACTTATATTTTTCAACAATATAGTCCAAAGGTTTACGCCAAAAATCCAGACGCATTTCTTGTCTCATAGAGGGAGTTAAATCGTTACTCTTATCTGACTCGATGACATCGAATAGAGGTAGCAATATGTCTTCACCTACACTATTGCCCGGAGCTAAGCAGTTGTCGAAATCAAAAATAATTAATGGCATGTATGGATAAATTACTAGGGAGTGGTGTGCACCATAGTCGCACATGAATGTTTCGATTTCAGAAAGAGCAACCTGCATAGTCGCGCACTTGTCGCATAGTGGAATTACGCCAAATACTCTGAAAGCAAGCCTGATAAGAACTAGTTTGCGCTTTTTAGGCGCAGTTAAAGCCAAAAAACGCTTTTTTAATAAAAAACTTATGCATGTTCTTGCCTACTTTTCAAAATGGGTACTACGCTTACTTCATATGTAAAAACGCAGCGAAATATAACGTTGTTACTTTTTAAAAGAGGTAACGCGCCATTGCTCTGTGTTTTAAAGAGATAGTTTTTGGCTTAACACCTGTGATTTTAAGCGAAGTGAGAAACTTCGAACTGTTAATAATGATAGAAAGCTAGCTGCTTCGTTCAACTGCCTTGTCTGAAAGAAGCAACCGGCAGTTGAATGTTCAGGGTGAAACTAAGCCGCGCGTAATTCTCAAGGAGAGTTTTTTGTCAGCTAACAACAAATCTTCAAATCAGCAGAGCGCAGTAAACACTATATTTGCTATTTCAGGTATTGGAGTTATCGCTTCGTGGGTGCTCTACTTTTCAGTATCGGCGTTAGCCGCTCTCGCTGTGCTAACCGGCGCAGTGGTGATTTGTGCCCTTATTCACTCAAAAAATAACAGCGAAAGCGACGAGATATACCCGACAGAGAATAGTGCTGCGGATATGGCGGCAAGCAGAAATGCTGATATTGAAAAAGCCAGTGAGGGGTTAAGTGTTTCACTTGGCACTTGTGACGCCAATTTATCGGACATCAAATCAACGCAGGATGACGCAGTAGAAACTTTGTCTCACGCCTTTAGCAGTTTGAAATCACTAGTTTCTCAACAAATTGAGTGTATTGAAGATCTGCTAAGTGTGGACGAAGCGCATACGCAGTCTTACTCCGACCGAATGCGCAATTTCGCCCGCGAAACCGATGGAACACTAACGCAATTCATTGATTCTACAGAACAGATGTCGTCGTCGACAAAGCACCTAATGGAGCAAGTGCAAACCATTCAACAGGCCATGCCTACGGTAATTGAAGCACTGAGTGGTATTGATGACATCGCTGCACAAACTAATTTACTTGCTTTGAATGCGGCTATAGAGGCGGCGCGAGCAGGTGAGGCTGGTCGTGGCTTCGCTGTTGTTGCTGATGAAGTCAGGGCGCTCTCAACTCGCTCCACTCAGTTTAGTGATGTGATTAAAACCCAGGTCGAGAACATAAGAAGTCTGGTAGATAAGCTCACAGACACTGCTGAATTTGTAGCGTCTCAGGATATTTCTCAGGTGGTTAATGCTAAATCACATATCAGTGAGCAGTTGTCTGAGATTATCAAGAAAGCGGAGGCTGACCTTGTAACCACTAAACAGATTGAAGACATTGGCTCTCAGCTTGACGAGTCGATAAATGCGGCCATTCGGGGTATGCAGTTTGGCGATATCAACGGCCAACACATTCAGTATACCCAAGATATGATCAAGTTCATTTTAGAGCAGTTGGCGACGTTAGACGCTAACAATATCGAGCGTTTCGTCAGTGCATTAAACGAGTACCAAAAAGGACTCGCTGCGAAAGGGAAAAATGACCACAACCCTGTGTCTGCAACATCTATGGACGCTGGGGAAGTCGAATTGTTCTAGCTAAGCAAGGAACAGGAAGCACAGTCAGTAATGACCTACTTTGGAGAAGTGAGCATATGAGCAAACACATTCTAGTTGTTGACGATTCAGTGTCCATTCGTCAGATGGTAGAAATGACCCTAAAAGGTGCGGGCTATACCGTTACGACAGCCCAAGACGGGCAAGATGCATTAGATAAATGCAAAAGTCAGCAATTTAATTTTGTTTTAACCGATCAGAATATGCCACGAATGGATGGCCTTACGCTTATAAAAAATTTGCGCGGTTTGGGGACTTACAGCAGAACGCCTGTTGTTATGCTTACTACAGAAGCAGGCGACGATATGAAAGCAAAAGGTAAAGCCGCTGGCGCCACAGGCTGGATGGTGAAGCCTTTCGATCCAAACAAGCTTCTTGATGTAACGAAGCGCGTGCTGGGCTAAATCGCCCACCCACTCCTAAAATCTGGAAGGATTCGGAATGAGCATCGATATAGAACAGTTTCATGGCGTGTTTTTCGACGAGAGCGATGAACATCTCGACGATATGGAACAGCTATTGATGAGTTTAGATGTTGAATCCCCTGATCCTGAAGAGCTAAATAGCATTTTTCGCGCTGCCCATTCGATTAAAGGTGGCAGCGGTATTTTCGGTTTTGATGCGTTGATGAATTTAACGCATGTGATGGAAAACTTGTTAGATAAAGCCCGCAACAATGAGCTTAGTGTTACCGCTGACATTGTAAATGTGCTTTTAGAAACTCTCGATGTTTTAAAAGACACGCTTAACGCCTACCGGGATGAGACCCCCGTACCAGAAGACAGTATTGCCGAGCGCATTAAAATTCTAAATGGCGTAATCAACGGTCAATATACAGACCCAGCCCCCGGCGATGGTGACGATTCTTCAGAAGTAAGCGTGAATGCGCATAACGAAAGCGCTCAGGACGACAGCTTTGGTTTCTTTGACGATGAGCCTAATAGTGCTATTGAAGCCGCTGACGACAGTTTTGGTTTTTTCGACGACGAGCCAGTTAACGAAGTGCTCTCTCACGGCGACAACACTAAAAGTGAGAATAATGACGATGACGGCTTTGGCTTCTTCGATGATGAAATATCGAATAATACCGTCGACGCACAAACTGAAACGACTAAAACCGAAACAGCTGAAGTAGAGCAGGGTTTCGGTTTTTTCGAAGACGCACCGTCAGCTACCAATATCAATACTTCCCTAGAAATTGCGAGTAGTAATAACGCGCAAAGCGCCAGTACTCAATCGAATACAGCAACAACATCTAACAATGATAAAGCGCCAACAAGTGGCGTTGCCCCCACGACAACACAAGTCAAAACGCCACCAAAACCGCCAGCGAAAAAGAGCACTGCCCGTGAATCGGCCTCTATTCGTGTAGACACCACTAAAATTGATGCCATGGTTAACTTAGTCGGAGAGCTGGTTATTACCCAGTCTATGCTGTCTATGATCGGGCAAGACGTTGAAGGACAAGTTGGCGAACGGTTGCAGCTAGCCATTGATGAACTGCAGCGAAACACCCGGGAAATTCAAGAATCAGTGATGTCTATGCGTATGCTGCCGCTAACCGCAACCTTTAATCGTTTCCCGCGCTTAGTAAGAGATTTGGCAGGTAAGTTAGGTAAGCAGGTAGAACTGGTACTCCAGGGAGGCAGCACGGAAATTGATAAAAGTTTAATTGAAAAGATTGTCGACCCCCTTACCCATCTCGTTCGCAACAGCATCGATCACGGCATAGAAATGCCCGACAAACGCGTCGCTGCTGGCAAGCCAGAAAAAGGCACGGTTATTCTAAGTGCCGAGCAGAAAGGCGGTAGCATTATTATCAGCATTATTGATGATGGCGGTGGTCTTCACCGCGACAAAATTCTCGATAAAGCGCGAAGTAACGGGCTCACCGTATCTGATGACATGCCTGATTCAGAAGTATGGCAGCTTATATTCCAACCTGGGTTTTCAACTGCCGAAGCCATTACCGATGTATCGGGAAGAGGGGTAGGTATGGATGTGGTGCGCCGCAATATCGAATCGATTGGCGGTCGTATCGATATCGAGTCTAGCGCCGGTGAAGGTTCAGCGTTTTTCATTCACCTGCCGCTTACGCTAGCCATAGTTGATGGCATGTGTGTGTCGGTGGGTAAGCAAATCTTCGTGATCCCACTTTTAAATATTATTGAATCCTTCCAGCCTACTAAGCAGCAGCTGAAGACCTTGGGCAACGACACCGTTCTCTATATACGAGATCAATACTGGCCTTTGGTGCCCCTCTACGACTTCATGGAAGTAGAGGATGCCGCGCTTTCTCCCACAGAAGGCATTGTGGTGTTGCTTGAAAGCAGTAAAAAACGCTTTGGTGTTTTGGTTGATGCGCTCGTCGGCCAGCAGCAAGTGGTGATTAAAAGCTTAGAAGAGCATTACCGTAAGGTGGCTGGAATAGCGGGGGCAACCATTATGGGCGACGGAAAAGTCGCACTTATTATCGATGCAGACTCCATTGCTACAACGTATACCTCCAGTCAAATAGAGGAGTTACTTTCATGAGTGAAACTGCCTTGCATCAAGCGGTTACCGGCGGACAGGACAAAGAATATTTAAGTTTTGTGCTTGGCGATGAGCATTACGCCTTGGACATCACCACAGTAAAAGAAATTAGAGGGTACGAACAAGTCACTAAGATTGCGAATGCGCCAGCCTTCATAAAAGGCGTGATTAATTTGCGTGGTGACATCGTTCCTATCGTGGACTTGCGCATTAAGTTTAACGTAGGCGAGGCCACATATAACGACTTCACAATAGTGATAATGCTGAACATTCAAGAGCGTATTGTTGGCATCGTGGTAGATGGTGTATCCGATGTTATTCGCTTGTCTGAAGAACAAGTACTTCCGCCACCAGAGTTTGGCGTAGCTTTTGACAGCAGGTATCTACACGGCTTAGCTGATGTAGATGAAAACATGGTCATTCTGGTGAACATAGAAAGCTTAATAACCAGCGAAGAGCTGGGTTTAGTCGCACCTGAGAGCGTAAAAGACGACGCGTAGTTACAAGGTCCTTCACTAAACGGAAACACCTGACATTGGGAAATATTAGTTATGGGCGTATTTAATTTTCTGAACGGCGAAGAGTTAAAAATAGCGAAGCACGACTCGCTATTGAAGTCGAATATCCTAAAGGCCAGTGCCTCAAACTTGTTGGTTATCGACAAGTCGGGGGTTATTCACTACCACACTCCCGCATTCCTGCGAATGACAAAGGCCTACCCTAAGGACTTTACTGTCAACGATGGTGAGTCTTCACTATCAGGAAAGCACATAGACGACATTGCAAATGGGGCAAGCGCTTCAGAAAACCTGTCTTATTTACTTACCCATACTTCGGGCGATAAGCACCTCGTTTCTCTTGCTGAGCACGGCTTTTGTGTAAGTGCATCTACAATAACGATAGACGAGAATGGCACTCAGCTTTATGTCACCGAGTGGCAGGACAACACTGAAAATAAACGCAACAAAGGTATGGTCGATGCCATTATGCGAAGCCAGGCGGTGATATCGTTTACGACTGACGGAGAAATCTTGTCGGCCAACGATAACTTTTTATCCGCAATGGGCTATAGCGAAAGTGAAGTGGTGGGAAAGCATCATCGCATTTTTGTCGACAGTGATTATGCTCAAAGCGAAGAGTACCAGCAGTTTTGGAAAAAGCTAAAAAGCGGCGACGTACACAGCGGTGAGTTTTGCAGAATTAACAAGCAAGGCGAAGAGGTGTGGATCCAAGCGACCTACAACCCAGTATTTGATGACAACGGTGACGTAAATTACATCATCAAGTTTGCCTCTGATATTACAGCGCAAAAACAAAAAAATGCTGACTACGAAGGGCAGATTACGGCCATTAATAAATCACAGGCCGCTATTGAGTTTGATCTAGAAGGTACTATTCTTAACGCCAACGAAAACTTCCTCGCCGCAATGGGTTACAGCCTTTCTGAAATTAAAGGGCAGCATCACAGTATGTTTGTTGATCCAAGCTATAAGTTAAGCGCTGAATATGCAGCTTTTTGGCAAAGCTTAAAAGCCGGAGAGCACAGTGAGGGTGAGTATAAACGCATTGCAAAAGGTGGCAGGGAAATATGGATCCGCGCATCGTACAACCCCATTTTCGACAGCTCGGGTAAGCCATTTAAAGTCGTTAAATTTGCCACCGATGTAACGCAAGACAAGTTAAAAAATGCGTATTTCGAAGGACAAATTAACGCTATCAGTAAATCTCAGGCTGTGATCGAGTTTGATGTCGACGGCACTATCATTACTGCTAACGACAACTTCCTCAACACCATGGGCTACCGACTAGACGAAATCAAAGGTAAACATCACCAACTATTTGTGGATGAAGAAACCAGACAGTCAGAGTCGTACCAGCGTTTTTGGTCTGAACTTAAAGAAGGTAATTTCTTCTCAGGAGAATTTAAGCGCGTAAGCAAAGCAGGAAAAGCCGTTTGGATCCAAGCTTCTTACAACCCTATAGAAGACATGAATGGCAACCCGTTTAGGGTGGTCAAATACGCGACTAACATTACCGAAGAGAAGTTGAAAAACGCCTACTTTGAAGGCCAATTAAATGCCATTAGTAAGTCACAGGCCGTCATTGAGTTTGACCTTGAGGGGGTAATTTTAAACGCAAACAGCAACTTTTTAGCCGCGATGGGATATACCCTAGATGAAGTGAAAGGAAAGCATCACAGTATTTTTGTGGACCCTGCTTTCAAAAACAGTCCTGAATACGCAGCATTCTGGGAGCAATTGCGCCAAGGCGTTTATGCTAGCGGAGAATACAAGCGTTTCAACAAGTCAGGAAAACCAGTTTACATTCAAGCCTCCTACAACCCAATCCTAGACCAAAACGGCACGCCGTTTAGAGTCGTGAAATATGCCACGGACGTGACAGGAAGAACCTTAGCGGTAGAAAGCATTAAGTCTATTATGGCAAGTCTGACAGACGGTGATTTACTGAAAACGATAGAAGAGCCATTAGAAGGTGACTTTAAGGTGCTTGGCGAATCTATTAATCACTTTATTGGTGAACTGCGCGACACCATAGTGAAAATTCACACCGCTGTGGAAACCATCGATACGGCTTCAAATGAAATCGCCACCGGCAACGCCGATTTGTCTAGTCGTACCGAGCAGCAAGCGTCTAGCTTAGAAGAAACAGCGTCAGCCATGGAAGAGTTAACGGGCACAGTGAAGCTGAACGCAGAGAATGCCGATCAAGCAAAAGGCTTGGCAAGCCAGGCATCAGAAGTAGCATCAGAGGGCGGAAAGGTCATTGAACAAGTAGTGCATACCATGGGTGAAATTAACGACTCTGCCCAGCGTATATCTGACATCATCGGCGTTATTGATGGCATTGCTTTCCAAACTAACATACTCGCACTGAACGCAGCAGTCGAAGCTGCAAGAGCGGGCGAGCAAGGTCGCGGGTTTGCCGTTGTTGCCTCTGAGGTGAGAACGCTGGCGCAGCGCTCTGCCGAGGCGGCAAAAGACATAAAGGCGCTAATTTCTGCGTCGGTCGATAAAATTGGTGATGGCAACGTGTTGGTGAATAAGTCTGGGGAAACCATGGCCAACATCGTCACTGCAATTAAACGCGTTAACGACATTATGTCTGAAATTGCAGCGGCATCGTCTGAGCAAGCCACCGGAATACAGGAAGTGAGCAATGCGGTGGTTCAAATGGACGAAATGACTCAGCAAAATGCTGCGTTAGTTGAACAAGCAGCAGCAGCTGCAGACAGTATGAGACAGCAATCGGGTGAACTAGCCCAACGGGTGTCTGTGTTCAAAGTGGGAAGTAGTCGCAAGCCCACTCAGAATGCTGACATTCAGTCGCTAAACGGCAGCAAAGCATTACCTAAAGAGCGTGAAGTGCCCAAGCAGCGAATGAAAGCGCTGAACCCAGCGGCACCAGATGCGTCAGATTGGGAGGCGTTTTAGTGTATGACCGCTCTACAAAGCACGGATGCGCAAAGGGAATTTCCATATAGCCGAAGAGATTTTGAACGGGTTAAAAGCCTGCTGTTCAAACAAGCCGGAATTAACTTAGCTGATTCAAAAGATGCGATGGTATACAGCCGCCTTGCCAGGCGGCTGCGTGCACTAGAGATACACAGCTTTAAAGAGTACTTAGCGTATGTAGGAAGCTGTAAAGATGAAATGGAACACTTCATTAATGCGCTCACCACTAACCTCACGGCATTTTTCAGAGAGCCACATCACTTTGACGCACTTGCCAATTACCTGACAAAGCGACCTCAAACCAAGCGTATTTGGTGTGCCGCAAGCAGCACTGGCGAAGAGCCTTATAGTATTGCAATGACAGTGGCGTCGGTGTTTGGCACCTTTACCCCCAATGTACAAATACTTGCCACTGATATCGACAGTAAAGTTCTGCAAAAGGCTCGGGAAGGAGTGTATGCCCAAAACAGTATCAGTCAGCTGTCTTACGATTATAAAACGCAATTTTTCTATAGGGGAAAAGGCGCACAAACCGGAAGAGTAAGAGTAGTGGATGAGCTGAGAAAAATGGTGCAGTTCGAACCACTAAATTTGATGTCGCCAAACTGGTGTGTAGATGCGCCAGTGGACGTGATTTTTTGCCGTAACGTCATGATTTATTTCGATCGACCCACGCAGCGCAAAATTTTAGCGCGCATGGTTAAATTGATGTGCAATGACGGGATGTATGTCGCAGGGCACTCTGAGAACTTCACGATGTATCCTGAACTGGTCGCCCCCATGGGGAAAACCATTTATCGGCCAGTCGTTTAAAAGGAATTTGCAGTATGAGTCAGGACGAAAACCCCATTCGATACTTTGATAACCGCCTTCAAAAAGAAGCCGTTAAACTATTGCCGGGTCAGTACTATGCCACTGCTTCAGACAAAGCGCTGGTAACCATTCTTGGTTCTTGCGTAGCAGCGTGTATTTTCGATCAAGAAAAGAAGATTGGTGGTATGAATCACTTTATGTTGCCTGACCTCAACTTCACCACCAATCTCGACGCTTGCCTAGCCACAAAGTACGGTGTACACGCCATGAACATGTTAATTGATCAGCTTGTACACCTCGGCGCACGAAGAAATAAGTTGATGGCTAAAGCATTCGGAGGAGGAAAGGTGCTTCCTGGGTTTGTGCAGCAAGACATTGGACGAGTAAACGCTGAATTTGTCTTGGAGTATTTGGATGACGCGAACATACCGTTAATAAGTAGTGATTTAATGTCTACTTATGCTCGCAAAATTTATTACTTTCCTGCCGACGGTAATGTTTATATGAAGCGTATTCGCGAGTTTAACAATGCTACCCTCTACGAGCGCGAATCTACCCACCGGGTTCTACTTTCTGAACAAGCTAAGACGGGTGTAATTTCATTTTCGGAACAGTCACATGCCTATAAAAGTCCTCGTAGTTGATGACTCTGCGTTAATCCGCCAAATCCTTTCAGAAATAGTAACCCGAGATCCAGGTTTAACGCTTGTGGGTGCGGCGCCGGATGCTTATGCGGCGAAGCGAATGGTGCAAGAGTTCAGGCCAGACGTTATTACTCTGGACATTGAAATGCCGAAGGTAGACGGGTTACGTTTTTTAGAAGTAATGATGAAGGCGATGCCGACCCCAGTTGTGATGATATCTACGCTGACTGAAAGAGGTGCCGACGCAACACTGCGTGCGCTCGAACTAGGCGCTGTGGATTTTATGGCAAAGCCAAAGCTCGGCGTAGCGCAAGGTATGGCTGAATACGCGGCGGTTATTGTTGAAAAGATAAAAGCAGCAGCGCATTCGAGGTTAGGCCAACCTACGCAAACACGCTGCACAAAACATGCTTCTATGCGCTACACAGGAACCGAAAAGTTAATTGGTATAGGCGCATCAACTGGGGGAACCGAAGCAATAAAAGACGTTATCATGCATTTTCCCCGCAATGCACCGGCCACCATTATTTCCCAACACATGCCTCCAGGGTTCACAACCACCTACGCCAAGCGGCTCGATAGCCTTTGTGAAATAACCGTGAGAGAAGCGCACGGAGGGGAGCGTTTATTGCCTGGATTTGCGTACTTGGCACCAGGTAATAAACATTTAAAAGTGGAGCGTAGCGGCGCTGACTATCGTTTAACCCTTGATGATGGCCCCAAGGTATCGGGACACAAGCCCTCCGTTGATGTGATGTTTGACTCGCTGGCTGAGCATGCTGGCGCAAACGCGGTGGGTGTGCTGCTTACAGGCATGGGACGGGATGGAGCAAAAGGCCTTAAGAGTATGCACACAAAAGGCTCTGTTACGTTTTGTCAGGATGAAAAAACCTGCGTTGTTTACGGTATGCCTAAAGTGGCTGTAGAAATGAAAGCCGCTAGTTTTATCAAGCCGTTAGAAGATATCTCAGATGCAATTCTAGATACGCTAGAAGCATTGGGCGCGGGCTCGCGCCTTTAATCTTAATGCAATGCCCACAGTGCTGAACTATTGAAGCTTTTTAGTCTAGCGCAACACTGATTATTTGGTGTCACAAATGTCACCAAAGTAATAAGTTAACAAAAATATTCAAAAGTATAATTGTTGAAGCTGGAAACTTGACCATAATTTGATTGTGTTTTGTACATCCGTTAACGCGGTAGTAACAATTGAGGTGGGATTGTGGTCGCCATTGCAGCAAATTATCTGGATAACTTTTTCTCTAATAAGAGCAACGCGTTTATTATTGCGTTTCTTATGATGTTGGCGAGTTGGAGTCTGGCTTTCACCTCGATAGCGCACTTGGGGCTTGCTATCAGCTCTGTTTGCGTTTTATTTTTGCTTTTCGTACTTCTCAAAGTGGCAAAGGGTAATCAGGACTCTGCAGCCAATAGCACAAGCAGGCCATCACAAGATTTTTCATATTCAAACACAAACTCGTTAGCCAATGACTCTATGGATGTTGCTGTATCTGAAGCAAGCAGCATATTGACGATCACCTCATCAAACCTGGCCGATATATTTTCTACACAAAACGATGCTGTCGCTACCTTGAGCGATTCCTTTCTTTCGCTACAAACCCTTCTAGGCCAACAAGAAACTAGCATCAATAATCTGCTAACAGATGATGACGACAGCGACTGTGCCTATGCCGATAAAATGCGGACATTTGCTTCTGATACTGACATCACACTAACGCAATTCATCGCCTCAACAACTGAAATGACCGAGTCTACAAGGGCGTTAGAAACCCAAGTACAAACCATTCAGCAGGCCATGCCTACTGTCATTGAGGCGTTAAGTGGTATTGATGATATTTCTTCTCAGACTAATCTTTTGGCGTTAAACGCTGCCATTGAAGCAGCGCGTGCTGGTGAAGCAGGGCGCGGTTTTGCTGTTGTTGCCGATGAGGTCCGTGCGCTATCTACCCGCTCTACACAGTTTAGCGACGTTATAAAAACGCAAATAGAAAACATCAAATCGCTCATCGATAAACTAACGGAAACTGCAGAAGTGGTTGCTTCTCAGGACATTTCTCACGTGGTCAAAGCAAAAGACGCCATTAGCGAGCAGCTAAAAGGCATTATCAAAAAAGCCGAAGCCGACATAGAGGGCGCAAGTGAGCTTGAAGCTATTCGCCAACAACTAGCAGACTCAACTGCTGCCGCTATTCGCGGCTTACAATTTGGCGATATAAACGGTCAAAACCTTACCTACACCCGCGAGATTATTGATTTCATTGTGTTGCAGCTTTCAGAACTAAGCCCTGAGTCTGCGACAAAAGTGAAAGACAACCTAGCTAACTACCAGGTTTCGTTGACGGAAAAAGGGCAAGCAGATCACAACCCTGTTTCGTCAACGTCAATGGACGCAGGTGACGTAGAACTTTTTTAACAGCAAGAATAAACAGTTACACAACGATGTGTGATTAACCCTGACATTTTTATAGGTGATTGAGTTATGAGCAAAAGCATACTGATTGTGGACGACTCTGTGTCCATCCGCCAGATGGTAGAAATGACCCTTAAGTCAGCGAACTACAACGTTACTACTGCACAAGACGGCCAAGATGCGTTGGACAAATGCCAAGGCGCGCGTTTCGACTTCGTGCTTACCGATCAAAACATGCCTCGCATGGACGGATTAACGCTTATCAAATCGCTCAGAGGTTTAGCGAACTTCAAGTCGACGCCAATTGTCATGCTGACCACTGAAGCCGGTGATGACATGAAAGCAAAAGGCAAAGCCGCGGGAGCAACCGGATGGATGGTGAAACCTTTCGACCCCAATAAGCTACTTGATGTGATGAAGCGCGTTCTAGGTTAACAGAGTCGGTTTGAATAGGGTAAATGGGAGTCAGTCATGACCATTGATGTAAACCAATTTCACGGTGTGTTTTTTGACGAGAGTGATGAGCATCTCCAAGATATGGAGCAGTTGCTCATGACCTTGGATGTGGATGCGCCCGACCCCGAAGAGCTGAACAGTATCTTTAGAGCGGCGCACTCTATCAAAGGCGGCAGTGGGATTTTCGGGTTCGATGCACTAATGAATCTGACTCACGTAATGGAGAATTTGCTCGACAAAGCCCGAAACCAGGAAATTCAGGTTACGGCAGACATTGTCGACATATTTTTGCAAACCCTTGATGTATTGAAAGACACCTTATCGGCATATAAAGAACAAACAGATCTTCCCCAAGAACAAATTGATGCAAGCATAAAAGTCCTTGAAGATACCCTCGCAAGTGCGTCAGGACAAATGCCACAAAACGCAGAAGAAACATGTGATCAAACTACTCAAGGTGAAGCTAATACAGACGACGAGATTGATGGATTTGGATTCTTTGATGAAGACGAGACTGAATCTCAAGAAACCAATTTAGAAAGTTCTCAAAGTCAAAATATCTCAGATGACATTGAAGGCTTCGGACTTTTCGAAGATGAAGCAGCATCAGAAGAGACGCAGGCTAAAGGTGAAGCGAATACCAAGGTCGGCATAGCTGATGAGGGCTTTGGCTTTTTCGAACCCGACACCCTTCCTGTAAAAACAGACGCTACTGAATCTTCTTCGCAACAAGTTACACCAAAACAACCTATTGTGAAGCCCGTTAAAACCAAGCCAAAAGCAGCGACGAAAGAGGCAGCTTCAATTCGTGTCGATACCACCAAAATCGATGCGATGGTTAATCTGGTCGGCGAACTGGTGATTACTCAATCCATGCTTTCAAACGTGGGGCAGGAAGTTGAAGGGCAAGTCGGAGAGCGCCTACAGCTTGCTATAGACGAGTTGCAGCGCAATACCCGTGAAATTCAAGAATCAGTCATGTCTATGCGCATGTTGCCGGTAAACATGACGTTTAATCGCTTCCCTCGTGTGGTACGTGATTTGTCTTCTAAGCTAGGCAAAAAAGTGGATTTGGTGATTCAAGGTGGCAACACCGAAATAGATAAGAGCCTAATCGAAAAACTGGTCGACCCGCTTACGCATTTAGTAAGGAACAGTATCGATCACGGTATAGAAAGTCCTGAAAAACGCCTTGAAGCAGGCAAAGCCGAAAACGGCACAGTTATCTTAAGTGCAGAGCAGAAAGGTAGCAGTATCATTATTGGTATTATCGACGATGGAGCCGGTTTAAACAAAGCTCGCATTGTAGAGAAAGCCACACAAAACGGTCTTACGGTTACGCCAGATATGCCCGACAGTGAAATTTGGCAGCTTATATTTCAAGCGGGCTTTTCGACTGCTGCAGAAGTTACAGATGTGTCGGGCAGAGGTGTAGGCATGGATGTGGTTCGCAGGAATATCGAGTCTATTGGCGGGCGTATTGAAATTGAATCATCGCAGGGTGAGGGCTCTGCATTTTATATCCACTTACCACTCACGCTCGCTATCGTAGACGGCATGTGTGTATCGGTTGGCGATCAAATTTTCGTTATCCCACTACTTAACGTTATCGAATCATTTCAACCCACATCATCTCAAGTGAAAACCCTTGGCAATGACAAAGTACTGTGGATTAGAGACCAGTACTGGCCGCTGGTGTCACTTACTCAACTTATGCAGGTAGACGATGGCATCACTGAGCCAACCAAAGGGATCGTCGTGCTACTAGAAAGCAGTAAGAAGCGCTATGGCGTGCTGGTGGATTCGCTTGTGGGTCAACAACAAGTCGTAATTAAGAGCCTTGAGCAACATTACAAAAAAGTAGCAGGGATCGCAGGTGCAACCATTATGGGGGATGGCAAGGTAGCCATGATTTTGGATGCAGACTCGGTGGCTACTAACTGTACAAATGTTCCAAATGAAGAGGTTTCACTATGAGCGAAGCAGCCTTACAACAAGCCGTTAGCGCATCGAAAGAGAACGAATTCTTAAGTTTTGTCTTGGGCGAGGAGCACTATGCCCTTGATATCACAACCGTGAAGGAAATTCGTGGTTACGAACAGGTTACCAAAATTGCCAATGCGCCAAACTTCATTAAAGGCGTGATAAACCTTCGTGGCGACATTGTACCTATCGTCGACTTACGCATTAAGTTCAACGTAGGTGAAGCCACTTATAACGATTTTACTATCGTCATTATGCTTAACGTTCACGAGCGGATCGTTGGCATTGTGGTAGACGGCGTGTCTGACGTCATTCGCCTTTCCGAAGAAGACATGCTGCCGCCACCAGAGTTCGGTGTGGCGTTCGATAGCAAGTACCTTCACGGACTGGCCGATGTCGATGAGCACATGGTTATTTTAGTCAATATTGAAAGCTTAATTACAAGTAACGAATTGGGTTTAGTTGAAACAAAAGCACAAGTGGTAGAGGGCTGAGAAAATGGGAATTATGACGTGGTTAGAAGACTTCACAAAAGCAACGGACGTTAACCAAGCATTGAGAAATAAACAGGCACTTGATGCTACAACCTGTTGCATCATGATGGCCGATGCAGACAGAAATATTATCTATGCTAATCAGTCTGTAAAGTCGCTGCTTAAAGAAAACGAGAAGAAACTTCAGGCTGTACTCCCCAGTTTTTCTGCTGACAACTTGGAAGGTCAAAACATCGACCAGTTTCATCGCAATCCTTCGCATCAGCGCAATATCCTTGCTGAATTGAAATCGACAATGACCTCTACAATTAGCATTGGCGACTTGAACTTCAAACTCACCCTTACGCCGTTTTTTGACCAAGAGAATAACAATATAGGCACCATGGTTGAATGGGTTGATCAGTCAGAATTACTCATTAAAAGCACAATGCTTAATGTGTTGAATAATGCCCAGGCTGTTATCGAATTTAACGCCGATGGTGTTATCCAAAACGCGAACGACAATTTTCTTAATGCGCTTGGCTACAGCCTCAATGAAATTGTTGGCAACCATCACAAAATGTTTTGTGACGCACAATACATTCGCTCAGAAGAGTACGCCCAATTTTGGCGCGACCTCAAAGAGGGCAAGTCACAAAACGGCGAGTTTTGTCGATTCGACAAAATGGGGAAAGAGATTTGGATCCAAGCCACCTACAACCCGGTTTTCGATGGCGAAGGTAAAGTTATTCGCGTTGTGAAATTCGCCACCGACATCACTGCATCTAAGTTACGCAATGCCTATTTCGAAGGACAAATAGACGCAATAAACAAAGCGCAGGCCGTTATTGAATTTGACCTTGAGGGCAAAATTTTAAACGCCAACGAGAATTTCACAAACACGGTTGGCTACAGCCTGGATGAAATTAAAGGCAAGCATCACAGTATGTTTGTGGAAGATGAGTATAAGCGCAGTGTTGAGTACAGTCAGTTTTGGGAACAGTTGCGCCAAGGCGTGCAGTTCACTGATGAATTTAAGCGCGTGGGCAAAGGTGGGAAAGAAGTTTGGATCCAAGCGTCTTATAACCCTATTTTGGATCAAAACGGTAGACCTCACCGTGTGGTGAAATATGCCATTGATATTACTGGTAGAAAACAGGCCATTAGCGATATCAAAACCGCCATGAATGAATTGGTTCAGGGTAATTTAGATTGTCGCATTGAGCATGAGTTCGAGGGTGAATTTAAAGAGCTTGGCACGTCAATAAACCGCTTTATCGACGATATGCGTCGCATTATCGGTTCTATCAGTGATGTGATGACCCGCTTATCTGGCGGTGATTTAACGGCAGAGCTTGATGAACAGTTCGAGGGTGAATTCCAAGTACTAGGCGATGCTATCAATCAATTCGTTAGTGAAATGTCTGGCACTATCGGTTCAATTTACCAAGCAGTAGAGACAATCAATACGGCCTCGTCTGAAATTGCCACGGGGAATTCAGACCTATCAAGTCGTACCGAACAGCAAGCGTCTAGTCTTGAAGAAACGGCGTCGAGCATGGAAGAGCTTACCGGTACCGTCAAGCTCAACGCTGAAAATGCGGAACAAGCCAATAGCTTAGCGTCTCAGAGCTGTGAAATCGCGTCGCGGGGCGGTGAGCTAATCCGTCAGGTTGTGGACACCATGTCGTCTATCAACGAGTCTGCGCAGGAAATTTCAGACATCATCGGCGTAATCGACGGCATCGCATTCCAAACTAATATTCTGGCATTAAACGCTGCCGTAGAAGCTGCACGAGCAGGTGAGCAGGGCCGTGGCTTTGCGGTAGTTGCGTCAGAGGTACGAAGCCTGGCTCAGCGTTCTGCCGAAGCAGCAAAAGAAATCAAAGAGCTTATATCAGACTCGGTAAGCAAGATTGATGGCGGTAACAAACTCGTCAATCAGTCAGGCGACACCATGGAAGAAGTGGTGACTTCCATTAAGCGAGTTAACGACATTATGTCGGAAATTGCAGCGGCGAGTTCTGAGCAAGCTTCTGGAATTGAAGAGGTAAGTAAAGCCGTTGTGCAAATGGATGAAATGACGCAACAAAATGCAGCGCTGGTGGAAGAGGCTGCGGCTGCCGCAGAAAGTTTGCAGCAGCAAGCGGGAAGTTTATCTGAACGCGTATCAGCATTTAACATTGGTGATAAAGCGACGGTCAGTGAAGAAAAACCAATAAAGGTTGCATCAGTAAACAAGAATAAACACGTTGCACCGGTTACAGCAATTAAAACGCAAAAGAAACTGGCTCCAAAAGTACCAAGCAGTGACGATTGGGAGTCGTTCTAAAAAAGCGAAGGCGAATTCTTGAAAAGGAATTCGCCTTTTTTATTACACGGCATTGAGTTTGACGCTTTTAGAATAGAGCGTCGTAAATCAGGTGGATGGAATAATGGGCGTATTTAATATATTTCATAATGAAGAGTTAGTAGCGGCACAAAGTCTTTCACGCTTTCAAGAGCAAGCGCTAAGCGAAAGTACCGCATGTTTGATGTTGGTCGATGCCGAGGGAACGATCACCTTCGCTAACAAGGCATTTTATGCTTTAGCCAACGAGCATCAAACGCAGTTCGAGCGTGCTTTACCAGGCATTAATTTTCAAGGCCTGACGGGCTCTACTATGGCCGCGTTTTTCGCCAACAATAGCGACCTGAATTTGCGTTACAAAAGCTGTGATAGCAGCGATACCTTTTTACTGCCTGTGGGCGACTTACTCTTTACCCTTAAGTTATCTACCATTAAAAGTGTTGAAGGCGACAAGCTCGGCACCATGGTGGAATGGCTTAATGATCAGGAGCTGCAATATAAAACCGGTTTATTGGCAGGGTTAGATCGTTGCCAAGCCATTATTTCCTTTACGCCGGAGGGAATAGTAGAAGACGCCAATGAAAACTTTTTGAAGGTTACAGGCTATTCGAAAGAAGACATTGTTGGTAAGCATCATCGCCTTTTTGTATTGCCAGACTACGGCGTGTCTGAAGAATATAAATCATTCTGGGAATCGCTGCGAAACGGTGAGCACAGCAGCGGTGAATATTGCCGCGTAGCGAAAAACGGCGACAAAGTATGGATTCAAGCCTCTTACAACCCTATCTATGACAAGCTCGGAAATATTGTTCGGGTAGTAAAATTTGCTACCGATGTAACGGAGCAAAAACGCAAAAATGCAGACTACGAAGGCCAAATAAATGCCATCGACAAGTCCCTTGCTGTGATTGAGTTCGACCTTGAAGGCGTTATTCAAAACGCCAACGCAAACTTCTGCGCAACAACGGGATATGAGCTGAACGAAATCAAAGGTCAGCATCATAGTATGTTTGTTGAACCCAACTATAAAATGAGCCCTGAGTATGCAGCGTTCTGGCGTGACTTAAAGAAAGGTGACTTTAAGTCAGGCGAATTCAAACGGGTAAAAAAAGATGGCAGTGAGCTTTGGATCCAAGCGTCTTATAACCCTATTTTTGACGAGTTCGGCCAGCCAATAAAAGTGGTGAAATATGCCTCTGATGTGACTGAACAAAAGCTACAAAACGCGTTTAACACAGGGCAAATAGACGCAATAAGTAAATCACAAGCGGTGATCGAGTTTGATACAAAGGGCAATATTCTCGTCGCCAACGATAACTTTCTGGCAACGGTTGGCTATTCCCTAGATGAAATTGAGGGCAAACACCACCGCATTTTTGTCACTAAACAAGAGCGAGAATCTGAACAGTACCAATCGTTTTGGAAAAAACTGGCAGAAGGCCAATTTTACTCGGGTGAATTTCATAGAATTGCGAAAGACGGCTCAGATATTTGGATTCAAGCGACCTACAATCCTATTTTAGACATGAGTGGGAATGTAGTTAAAGTGGTGAAGTACGCCAGTAATATCACCGAACAGAAAGTTAAAAATGCCTACTTTGAAGGGCAGTTAGCTGCAATAGGAAAGTCTCAGGCCGTCATAGAGTTCAATATGGATGGCATTATTCAGCACGCCAATGAAAACTTTCTAACTACGGTGGGCTACACCTTAGATGAAATCAAAGGTAAGCATCACAGCATGTTCGTCGACCCTGCTCACCGAGCTAGCCCTGAATACGCGGCGTTTTGGGATGCGCTACGCAGCGGCACTTTTTCTTCAGGTGAATATCGTCGATTGGGTAAAAACGGCAAAGAGATATTTATTCAAGCCACGTATAACCCTATTTTAGACCACAACGGTAAGCCTTTCCGTGTAGTTAAGTTTGCTACCGATATTACGGGTAGAACCCAAGCTGTTGATGAAATTAAACACGTAATGACCAAGCTGACTGAGGGCGACTTAACGGTCAACATTGAACATGCTTTAGACGGTGACTTTGCTGTGTTGGGCGAGGCCATTAATCAGTTCATCAACGAAATGCGAGGCACCATCACAAGTATTAACGAAGCAGTAGAAACCATTAATGTGGCGTCGGGTGAGATTGCAACGGGAAATGCTGACTTATCAAGCCGCACCGAGCAGCAGGCATCCAGCCTGGAAGAAACTGCATCGAGTATGGAAGAGCTAACGGGAACCGTAAAACTCAACGCAGAGAATGCAGAGCAAGCGAATGGCTTAGCGGCACAGGCGAGTAAAATTGCTTCAGAAGGGGGGCAGGTTATAGGTGAAGTGGTGAAAACCATGACCCAAATCAACGACTCGGCACAAGAGATCTCTGACATTATTGGTGTTATAGACGGCATCGCTTTTCAAACTAATATTCTTGCTTTAAACGCAGCCGTTGAAGCTGCTCGCGCGGGCGAACAGGGGCGAGGCTTTGCGGTAGTTGCTTCAGAAGTAAGAAACTTAGCTCAGCGCTCAGCCGAAGCTGCTAAAGACATCAAAGAACTGATTTCCGACTCTGTTACTAAAATAGCCAGCGGTAACGAGCTGGTTGTGAAATCGGGTGACACCATGGCTGAGGTAGTAACTTCCATTAAGCGCGTAAACGACATTATGTCTGAAATTGCCGCTGCGTCTGCCGAGCAAGCGGCGGGCATTGAAGAGGTGAGCAAAGCGGTCATTCAAATGGATGAAATGACCCAACAAAATGCAGCACTGGTAGAAGAGGCTGCCGCCGCCGCGGACAGTTTGAAGCAGCAGTCGTTGCAACTTAATGAACGGGTATCGGTATTTGAAGTTGGAAAGGGCTTGTCAATGGAGCAAAAGCACATCGCTGCGCTCTCTCACACCGACTTCAAGCAGCCACGCGTAGCCTCAGTGATTAACAACGCGCCTCAAGCACAAGCATTGAAACCCGCACTGCCTGATGAAGCCGAGTGGGAGTCGTTCTAATGACAACGGTTCTTTCATCGCGCGATAGCACTCGGGAGTTCGCCTTTGAAAAGGCGGACTTCCACAAAGTGCAAAACATGCTTTTCAAAAAAGCAGGTATAAAGTTGTCAGACGCTAAAGAAGCGATGGTATACAGCAGATTGGCTCGGCGTATCAGAGCCCTTCAGCTCACAAGCTTTAACGATTATCTAGGCGTAGTTGATAAGTCTGAACCTGAGCTAGAGCAGTTCATCAATGCATTGACGACCAATCTTACGTCGTTTTTTCGCGAGCCACACCACTTCACTGCACTGGCCGAGCACTTAAAACAACATCCAGAAGTAACCACTATCTGGTGTGCTGCCAGCTCCACCGGAGAAGAGCCTTACTCTATTGCCATGGTCGTCGCAGAGGCGTTTGGAAGCTTCAAAACGCCTGTGAAAATCATTGCATCAGACATAGACAGTAAGGTACTGCAAAAAGCCAAAGCGGGTATTTATCCTTTAGCATCTATCGCGAAAATACCCGTCCAAAGACAAAAACAATTCTTCCATAAAGGTAAAGGTGCAAACGAGGGAAAAGTGAAAGTAGTGGATGAGTTAAGACATATGGTGCAGTTCAAAAAACTCAATCTTACCGATGCAAAGTGGGATGTAAAAGGTCCGCTCGATATCATTTTTTGTCGAAACGTAATGATTTACTTCGACAAGCCCACGCAATTAAACGTGTTACAAAGAATGGTGGGTATGTTAAAGCCTGCAGGACTTTATATGGCAGGGCATTCTGAAAACTTCAATATGTGTACTAATCTTGTGAGACCGGTAGGTAAAACTATATATCGCCCGGTTCATTAGGAGCACGTGTGGAATCTTGTAATTTCGAAGTACCTATTAGCTATTACGACAAACGTTTTTCTATCGACGCAGTAAAGCTATTACCTGGACAATACTTCGTAACAACACAAGATAAAATGTTGGTAACGGTATTGGGCTCGTGTGTGGCGGCATGTTTATACGACCCTGAAACGGGCATTGGCGGCATGAATCACTTTATGTTGCCTACAGTAAATAAAACTGCCAGTGAGTTCGAAAAAACACAAGGTATGGCTGCCAAATACGGCGTGCATGCCATGGAAATTCTTATCAACGACTTAGTGAAAGCCGGTGCCAATAAAGCCCGAATAAAAGCAAAAGTGTTTGGTGGTGGAAAAGTGGTGCCGTCCTTCGTGCAGCACGATGTTGGGAAGTTCAACGCAGAATTCGTAACAGACTTTTTAAGCACGGAAGGCATACCGATATTGGCCAGTGACTTATGTGATGTTTACGCGCGCAAGGTTTACTTTTTTCCAAGCAACGGCAATGTCTTTATGAAGCGAATTCACGAGCTTAATAACGCCACAATTATTGAAAGAGAAAGTCAGCATCGGTGGGAACTGTCAAGACGTGCACCTACCGGTAGCGTAGATATCTTCGAGGACTAACAATGACGATAAAAGTTTTGGTGGTAGATGACTCGGCACTGATCCGGCAAATTCTAAGTGAGATTATAAAAAGTGAGCCAGACATGGCATTAGTGGGTGCTGCTCCCGATGCTTTCGTGGCAAAAAAGCTGGTTCTAGAAAAGTCGCCAGATGTTATTACACTTGATATAGAAATGCCTAAAGTGGACGGATTACGCTTTCTAGAAGTACTGATGAATGCGAGACCGACGCCTGTAGTCATGATTTCTACGTTAACCGAAAAAGGCGCTGATGCTACGCTGAGGTCCTTGGAGTTAGGAGCTATCGACTTTGTTGCAAAGCCCAAAATAGGTGTGGCGCAAGGCATGGCAGACTATCACCAGTTGATTGTTGAGAAAATACGTACGGCTGCGCGCTCTAAAGTAAAAAAATCAGCGCCTTCGAAAGTGTCTACCGTGAGCAAAGTCAATTATTCGGGTACTGAGAAAATCATTGCAATTGGTGCCTCGACCGGAGGGACAGAAGCCATAAAAGAGGTGTTACGTACCTTTCCGGCGAACGCTCCTGCCACCGTGATCACACAACACATGCCAGCAGGGTTTACTTCGACTTACGCTAAACGACTAGATGCCGTGTGCCAAATGCAGGTCAAAGAAGCGAAAGGCGGAGAACGTTTACTACCAGGCCAAGCCTACCTTGCACCTGGCGATAAACACATGGAAATTGAAAGAAGCGGGGCTGATTACCGGATTAGATTGACCGATGGCGCGCGCGTATCGGGTCACAAGCCCTCGGTGGATGTGTTATTTAATTCTATCTGTAAAAGTGCTGGTAGCAATGCGTTAGGCGTTTTACTTACGGGCATGGGTAGCGACGGCGCAAGCGGCCTTCACGAAATGTTTAACGCGGGCTGCGAAACATTTTGTCAGGACGAAGCTAGTTGTATAGTTTTTGGTATGCCCAAAGTAGCCATAGAAAAGGGCGCCGCTAAGCGCGTAATAAGCCTAGATGATATGGGCAGAAGTGTTATGCAAACCGTAGAAAAGCTCTCGGCAGGTAGTCGCTTGTAAGTATAGTGAGTAAATACTTACAGAATGCAATTTCTGTCCTAAAACCTGTAAAAGGATTGTTATAACTTTTCTTGTTCCAGAAAAGCTAAGGTGTTTTAATAGCAACGCTTAATAGTGAGTAATGCTGCTGCAGAATGCTGTTGCTGTAGCCGATACTATGGATAGGCTCACTATTTAGTGCGTAAAAATATAAAAATCGATACGTAAGTGGAATGGTAAGGTAAATCATTGTCGACATAATAATATAAAAGACAATGGCTTATGTGCGTTAGCAAGAACAAGGTAGGCAAAGTTTTATTACTGCGTATGTTTTGTAGTACCTAACTAGAATAAAAGGCCTGCTATATTCCTTACAGATTTGAGAGCAAATATATGCTCATTCTTACGGTATGACACTAACCCGGGATTATAACGAGTAGTTGGGGACTCTTATGAAACAGCAAACGCTTATAGCAGTATCAGCTTTAATGTTTTCTTCTTCTGTTTTGGCTAATGGCGGCTTTGAACCGAATAAGAAAGCATGCGTGAACGTCGGAAAAGAAATCACTCGCGTAAGCACTGAAATGGACGCAGCTAAGTCAGGTATTCAGAAGTCATGGCTTAAGCGTCAATTAAGCGCACTAGAAACGAAACGCAATTCTTGCAGCACACAAGGTTTTAAGCCAAACCAGCCCGAGCTAGCAAAAGTTTAATTGTTTTGTATTTCGATTTGAAAAAAGTCTTACTTCGGTAAGACTTTTTTGTTTGCGCCTAACTATTTTGCAACTACGCTAGATTTATAGCGGTCAGGCACAGTGAGGTCGTTGTGCCCTCACACAGAACACGTTACGAACTTATCATTTCGATAAGCGCAGTAAGCGAAGCAATGCTGTGATCGGGAGCAAGACCTAACGGGTACATCATTTTCCCCGAGCGTTCTACGAATGCGGTTTGCATACCTGTCGCCTTAGCACCACTTACATCCCAACCATGAGCCGCCACCATCATGGCATCTTCGTTCTTTACGTTAGCCTGCTGACAGGCCCAGTGATAAACCGCAGCATGTGGTTTGTAGGTACGTACACTTTCCACACTTAATACATGGGAAAAATAGGGCTTAATATTGGCAAACTCAAGCTGTGCGTCTAGTCCGGCTTTAGATGAGTTTGAAAGGGCGACCAAGGTTACACCAGCACTTTGAAGCGCCTTTAATGTAGGAACAACATCGTCGTGCGCTGGCAATCGGGTAATATGCTGTTTGATGATATCTTTTGCGGTAGCCTCATCAACAGATATATCCTTACTGTGAGCTACCATGGTAAGCGCTGCGGCTCCAATATCAATGAAATCGTGAAACTGTCCAGACGCAACATCCACTAAACTGTGATGCAATAAGTTAGCAAACCATAAGTCTACCAGTGTCTCATCGCCGTTTAGCACCGACGCTAAGCCTGTTTTTATGGCCTGCATGTCTAGTAGTGTTTCATTAATATCGAAGAAAATAACCTTTGGCGTCACGATTCACCTTCCTATAGTTGATGATAGTAAACGGTACGTTTCGTTTTTAGCTTGTTCGTTGCTTATACCACTGTAAAACAGAATTGGTTTTGCTAAAGCACATTACGACCAATGTCGATGAATTAACGCTGACAGGATATAAGAAGAATCTAACAAGAAAGGGGGGCAAGAAAAGGCAGCAATAGCCTCATAAACCTTGAACGAAATATATTGAGAGAAACGAACAACAAAAAGCCGGCACTAAGGCCGGCTTTATTTTTAGGTGTTGCGCTTTTTGTTCTTAGAAGAACAAGTAAGAAACGCTAAGCTTCATGCTACGAGGCATAATGTAGCGGCCGTTTGGTGAATCTGGGTTGCGCGGGTCACCCTCGGTAATACCTTGTTCGTCGGTCAGGTTATCAACAGAGAACTGAAGACGAAGTGATTCAGTTGGCTCTAGCGTTAGACCTACATCAATCTTCTCGTATCCCTCTAGTACAACTGTGTTTTCGTTGTTACCAAAGCGATCATCAACCGCTGATAATGTACCGTATACCGTGGCATACATATCGCCGATATCGAAGCCGTAGCTTGGTGTTACACGTACTTGCCAACCAGGCTGACGCTGAGATTCATTGCCTTCGTTATTGGCGCTGGCAGTAATTTCAGTTTCCTGAATAGTTCCGTTCACGCTCAACGAGAAGCCTGAATCGTGGCTATAGCGACCGTCAAGTTCTATACCGTAAGCTTCGTTGGTAAGAATTTCAGCCGGTGCGCCCGGACGGCGTACAAACGTATCGCCTTTTACTTCGTTTGCGAATGCAGTTGCAAAGAACTGGATGCTGTCATTCATGAACTTATAGCCAAGCTCGCCTTGAGTAACTTCTTGAATCAAGTCGTTACCGCCAGTGTAGGCACCCCAGTTGTCTCTGAAGTCGTCGAAATAAGGCATTTTATAGCCTCGGTTCATGCGAACGAATACACCGCTGGTGTCATTAAGCGCGTAGTTTGCGCCCACTGTCCACGACGTTTTGGTTTCGTCGTACTCAAGCGCTTTAGTTATTTTGCCGTCAAGATCTTCATCTACCGAATAGTTCACTTCGTGATTTTCACGGCGTAGCCCTAAGTCGATGCTCAGGTCTGTGGTTGCGTACCACGTACCCGTTGCATAAAGTGCGAACGTGCTTGCATCACCTACAGAGCTGATGTCGTAGTTCCAATCGCAGCCTTGTGCGTCAGTGTTACATTCGATCCCGTCTAACAATTCGCCGCCTGGCTGCAACACGTGGTAAGCCGTGTTACCAATGCTCCACCAGTCATTAGCTTTGGTTGATGCACTGTAAATACCAAATGATGTATCGAAGTCTTCCCAGCTTTTCGACACAGCAAGGTCGTTAGTGAAAGCTTCAATATCTTTAAGTACTACCCAACGGCCGATTTGCTGAATAGGCGTATCACCGTCATACACTGTGCCAGTTACTGCACCAGTGGCTGATTCGCCATTGTCGGCAACATTTGCGACGGTAGTTGCAGAACCATTCGGTACAAGACCAAAAGTATTGGCTTCACCTTTGGTAAGGTTAAAGCGGTCAACTAGCTGCCAGTCGTTGCCTAAGTCAAGCTTAATGCTACCGCCACTTACGTGACCGTCCCATCCACGACCTTCGCCAAAGTCGAATGACTCAGTGGTATCGTTAGGGCCATACGTAATGGTGCCTTGGCGATTCAATGGACCAATTTGCGTATAGTTTGCGTCGATACCTTCAACGTTTAAAGGTGTAGGTAAGTACCAAGTACCGCGATCGTCAGTTTGACGGGTATAAAGGTTAAGCTCGCCTTTTTCGAAAACTTTAGTGATGTTAACGGTGAACTGGTTACCCTGCTCAGAGTTAAAGCCGGCATCACGAATACCTTCTGAGCTCTTAATGTAGCCACCTACCATGTAGTACAAGTCGTCATCTAGTGCGCCGCTTGCAACCACGTCAATACGGTTTAGGCCGTAGTCAGAGATGGTGTACTTCGCTGACGCTTCTGTCGACTCGCCACCACGTTTAAGGCGGAAGTTTGTTGTAAGACCTGGTTGACCGTTGCTTACTACTGGGTTTGGACCACCGCGTAAACCTTCAACCATTTCAATGGTATCGTCTATGCGAAACAGCTGAGAGTTCTCAAGGAAAGATAGCGTAGGTGCAGGGTAGATAGGAGAGTTCTCAAGCGCAATCGTTAAGAACGGCGCATCGCCACCACCTGGAAAACCACGCACAAATACGTTCGCGCCAGACTCACCGCCTGAGCTTTCAACCCAAACACCTGGAATGGCCTTAAACAAATCGGCCGTAGACTTAGGTGCCAATTTTTCAATGTCGCTAGCGTCGATGTTGGTTACCGCGAAGCTTGCGTCAATCTTTCTAATCCCTGCGCCGCCTGGCGTACCGCTGACAACAATGATCTCTGCGTTGTCTTTCGCTTGTTGTTTTACGTCTTCTTGTGCCATGGCAGGCTGCGTTAGTGCTACCGCTACTGCACTCGCCAGCATTCCTTTTGTAAACAACGTTTTCATGGTGTGTGCTCCCGAAAATGTTCTATTGCGTTGTTAACTGAATGCGTTAAACAGGTTTAAAAATTGTTATACGCATCACGATTGCGAAACAAAATAGATGTGTTTGCAAACGATTGCAAGAATAAAATGCAATCGTTTGCAAATTTTTTGTTTATTGTTGTTAACATGGTTTTACGCCAAGACGATTCGCGCTATATTGTGAATTCGGCTGTAGAGTCGACGATTTATCCGGTTTAGGTAGCGGTTTTACGCTTTTATTTTGTAGTGCTATCACGGGTAACCCGGTATACCGAAAATTATTAGAGAATGGTCACATTGGTTTCTGAAACAAAACTCACCTTAGCGAAGCTGGCTGATATTGCTGGTGTATCAACATCGACAGCATCACGGGCACTGAAAGACAACCCGCTTATTAAGCAGGAAACCCGAAGCAGAATTCAGGCACTAGCTAAAGAGCACAATTTTAGTATTAACGCGGCCGCTAGCCGCTTAAGAACGCAGAAAACTCACGTGATAGCGGTGATTCTAAATCTAATCGACAACACCGAACAAAGCACCACAGACCCATTCCTGCTTAAGCTGGTGGGAGAGCTAAATCAGGCGCTAAATGCCAAAGGCTACGAGCTACTGCTGTCTAACTCATTTATGGCATCTGACGATTGGGCGAACTACTTTATTCGCAGCCAGCGTGCCGACGGCATTATTGTCATTGGGCAAGGCAAATCTACGGCCAAAATCGACCGAGCAGCACAGTCGGGCATTCCCATTGTAGTGTGGGGCGATGCAAAAACAGACGCGCCATATCCCATTATTGGCGGCGACAACTATCTGGGTGGCTATACGGCAACCCAGCATTTGCTGAGTCACGGCGCCAAACGCATCTTGTTTCTTGGAGACTCTGAACACGCGGAAATGCAGGAACGTCACAAGGGATATTCGCAAGCCCACCGCGATGCAAATGTGCCAATCGACACGCAGTGCACCTGCGCCATCGATATTACGTCGAAAGCAGCATACCAATACATTAACGAGCGTATAAAGGCGAATGGGTTAGATTTCGACGGGATCGTTTGTGTAAGTGATATGGTGGCATTAGGCGCGTTAAAAGCGTTAAAAGAGCGCTATGTAGGTATTCCAAGCGATGTAGGCATTGTGGGTTACGACGATATTTCTTTAGCTGAACTTATGCACCCGTCGTTAACAACGGTGCGTCAGAATACTCAGCAAGCCGCAATAGAGATGGTTACGCAGCTATTAAACCAGTTTGAAAACAAACCTACAGAAAGCCAGGTAGTGGAAACAACCTTAATTGCCCGTCGCTCTACGCAGCACAGCGACTAATATTTCGCTTTTTTATCAGCTTTTTAACGCATAAACGCTATTATTTAACGGTAACAGGGTGACGATATTAAGCTCTAACGAAAAAATAAAAGCGTTTTGCAAACGTTTGCATTTTTATTTTCTTACGACTACACTCCTGCATAATTCAGTTAACAGAGTGTTTACACATGTCCCGATTCATGGTCATTGCAGCCGTTGCCATTAGCTACTACGTATTTGCCATACTACTTAACAGTGTGGGTACTGTTATTCTGCAATCGATCAATAGCTTCGACATTAGTAAGCCAGAGGCAAGCACATTAGAAGGCTTTAAAGATCTCTCTATTGCTATTGTCTCGTTCCTAGTGGCCAGCTCCATTCCAAGAGTTGGCTACAAGCTTTCAATGTTACTTGGGTTAGCATTAGTGGCCGTTGCCTGTGCGCTGACGCCTTCTATCGCAAGTTTCTGGTTCATTAAAGTGTTGTTTGCCTGCATAGGTACTGCATTTGCGCTAGTGAAAGTGTCGGTGTACGCCATTATTGGGCAGCTGTCGTCTACCACTAAAGCGCACTCATCGTTAATGAACACCATTGAAGGTATTTTTATGTTGGGCGTGTTGTCTGGCTACTGGGTGTTCGCTGGGTTTATCGACCCCAATAACGATGCTTCTTTATCTTGGCTGAACGTTTACTACTTACTAGCTGCGCTGGTTGGTTTTACGTTAATCGTTGTGGCATTGGCTCCTATAAAGCCTGTGGAAAAAGCGCAATCAGAAGGCCTTGCAAGCGAGTTCTTCAGCATGCTGAAATTGGCGTATAAGCCTTTAGTGCTGGTGTTTATCTTCTCTATTTTCTTATACGTGTTAATAGAGCAGGGCATAGGTTCGTGGCTGCCAACTTTTAACAAAGAGGTGCTGGGCTTACCTACTCAAGTCAGCATTCAAATAACCAGTATCTTTGCGATAGCGCTGGCCGTTGGGCGCTTAACTGCGGGCGCAGTACTTACGCGAATGAACTGGTATCCCTTCTTAAATATCTGTTTGGCGGGTATGGCTACGGTAATGCTACTAAGCTTACCGCTTGCCGAAAACGTGGCTGACAGCACAATAGCCAGCTGGGCTGATGCACCAATAGCTGCGTTCCTTATTCCATTAATTGGATTGATGATGGCGCCTATTTACCCTGTATTAAACTCGGTAATGCTAAGCGCGCTCCCTCAACATCAACATGCACCTATGACAGGGCTAATTGTTGTATTTTCGGCTCTTGGGGGAACCACAGGTTCTATCGTGACTGGGTTTATTTTCGACGCAGTAGGGGGCCAACAAGCATTTTATCTATCGCTTATTCCAATCGGTGCATTAGTGGTAACCCTATTCTTCTTTAAACGAGCGTCTTCTTCTCTATCGCCTAAAGGTGCGCAGTAACTATGAGTTCTTCTTCACACAACTGGCGCGACAGCTTGTCGTTTTTTGCCAGCGACCTGTTTAAACATGTGCAAATGGCACAGCTATTCCCAGACAGCAAAACCTTCGCTGACGCTATTGTTATAACCGATCTCAATACCGTTTTAGCGGCTTATGAACAAGCGTGTTTAGATGCTGAGAAAAGCGGCGAAGCAGTAGACTTAGCTACGTTTGTTAATACCCATTTCGATATTCCAGAAATGATTAGCGCAACATCGCAAACCAAGTTTGAAAATGTAGCCGATTATATTGAGCATATGTGGCAGGTGCTAACGCGTACCCCCGACACTGAGCAGAAAGACAGCTTAATAGCGCTTACCCGCCCATACATAGTGCCGGGTGGACGCTTTCGCGAAATCTATTACTGGGATACATATTTTACCGCGTTAGGTCTAATTGACGCGGGGCGCACCGACATGGCAATTAACATGTTGGTGAACTTTGTAGATATTTTAAATGAAGTAGGCTGCATTCCTAATGGCAACCGCGCCTATTACTACTCTCGCAGTCAGCCTCCTATTTTGGCGTTGTTTTATAATTTGCTTAAAGACGCACTAAGCGACCAGCAAAAAGAATACGTTATCTGGGGCTTAAAGAAAGAATACCAGTTTTGGATGAATGAAGCGGGCGAGAACGCGTCACAGAAGGGCGTAGCACAACTGCGCACGGTTACCATGCCGTGTGGCGCTACACTTAATCGTTACTTCGACACCGAGCCTACGCCTCGCCCTGAGTCTTATCGAGAAGACATAGAAACAGCAGAGCACATAGGCGCTGACAAAAGTCAGTTTTACCAGCATGTTCGCGCGGCTTGCGAATCGGGTTGGGACTTTAGTTCGCGCTGGCTAGCTAATCCCAATTCACTAGCAAGTATTCGTACAACTGAAATTATTCCCGTAGATTTAAATGCGCTTTTAGTAACGCTTGAACAAACTCTGGCAAGCGTGACTAAAGGTGCCGAGCAAGCGCGCTACAGTGAGGCATCTACAGCGAGAATTAACGCAATAAACACCTATTTGTTTAATGCTGAAAAGGCGGGCTATTTTGACTATCACTTCCCCACACAAACTCAAACCGATGTAGTGTCAGCGGCTATGTGTGTGCCGTTGTTCGTTGGTATTGCAAATGAACAACAGGCAGAGGGAGTGCGCGCCGCGGTAATGAATACCTTGCTAAAAGAAGGTGGCGTGGTAACTACTTCAAACGCTACGTCGCAACAATGGGATGCGCCAAATGGCTGGGCACCGCTTCAACTGTTTGCCGTTGAAGGGCTGCGCAACTATGGGTTTGAAATGCAGGCTCAAACCATCATGCTGCGCTTTTGTAAAACCATTGAGCGTCACTTTGCATCAAGCGGTGTGCTACTTGAAAAGTACAATGTGTGCGAACCGGATATAAAAGCAGGTGGCGGTGAATACGACGTACAGCTAGGTTTCGGGTGGACCAATGGCGTGTATACCCGTTTTCAGACATATCTGAACCAGTAAACACGCTTCGGTTAAAACAAAAACGCGCGGTACCTTAACAACGGGCCGCGCGTTTTTGATTGTGTAGATATTAATTGTCGCCTGAGCGGTTACCCATATCAATCGACATGGCAATATCATCGAGTATGTCGTTTAGCCCAGTAATTTTCTCGTTAGCAATAAATACGCTCATCTGCGACTCAACCACGATATGGTCGGAAGTGGCATCGTTTTCAAAGGTATTGTCTAACGCGCTCTGTACGCGGTCGAAAAACTGTCGCGCACTTCGTTCTTCAATATTGTGCAGACATAAAATAAATTGCTCGGTACCAAATCGCCCTAGAATATCGTTACCGCGGGTAACATTTTGAAGCGTTTGTGCAATTTGTCGTAATACTAAATCACCTTTTGTTGACCCCATTTTCCGCGTTATTTCACGCAGGTTGCTAATGTCGAATATAGCAATGGCAATGGCCCGGCCTTTTTTCGGCGCATCAAGCTTGTTAATGCGGGCTATCGCCGAATTCGCATTAAGCAGCAGGGTAACGGGATCGATGGCTTTGCGAGCAAGGTGCTTTCTACGAAGTACGTAGCCAGTAATACCACTTACCAGAAGAAAAATAACAATAGCGGTATACAGCGTGTTCTTTCGTTGCTGTTCCGCTTGTTCAATCGCAGATTCCAAATCATAAATGCGGGTATACAAGTTAGCTGCACCAATAATTAAGGCCGAGTCTTGAGTAACTTCACGGCGCTTAGTCACTTCTTTAGAATAAATCTCGTGCGCTTCTTTCGCCTTAGCTAAGTCCTGCAGTGCGATATACATGGATACGTTGAAGCTAAGGTAATCCAAATTTGAACGAAAGACCGGCGGTATCGCGTCATCATTTAACGCTTCAATACCTGATATATACTGCTTAATGCAGGTGAGATCGTTGTCATGTAAGCAAATCTCAGCTTTGTGCCAGTTAACAAGAAGTTCGCCTAACGAACTCGAGATGTTCGAAGACGCTTTTTCTAAATCGGGAAGGGTGTAGGTAAGTCGGTTGTAGTTTTCTGTTTTTCTATAGTAAATAGACAGTGCATACTGATACAAGAAGTTGGTTAGCGGTGTGTCTATTTCGCTATTAAGTACACCTAGTTCTAAAATGCCCTGATAGGCTCTGTCGGTTTGGCCGCTACTTAACAGCGATACAATAGCACTAATAAGAATACTTACCTTATTACTGCCTTCATATACAAGCAAGCCCATTTCATGTGCTTTTAGATATTGCTCTGCTGCTAAGGCATGTTGCTCTAAATCGCCATATAGTAAACCAATTGCGTTGTGAATATGCGCTAACTCACCGGGGCTGCCGTCGTTTGAATAACGCTTAAGCACACCAAACATCTTACCTAATCTTATTTCAGGTGAAGTGGTTTCTGAACAGTAGTTAATTAGGCCTAAAGAAGAGCTGGTAAAAATATCGCTGTGGCGCTCGGGCGATGATAGTTCTTGGGCTTGTTGGTAGTACTTACAGCGTGCAGGGTTTTCTCTGGCGTCATAAGAAAAGCCAATTTGATAAATAGCCGATGCAAACGCATAAGAGCTTTCATCAATATTGCTTTGCATAATGGCTTTAAGCAGCATAGTTTCAGCTTCTTCGTACTTACCACGGCAAATTAAAAACTGCCCTTTGGCTACGGTTAAGGCAAAACGTTGTTGTGATGTAAGTGACTCAAGCGCAAGTGTGTCTTCAAGTTCTGGAAGTAGAGACTGATTAGGGCAATCATACGAAGGCGTGCGTACCTTTTCGATAACGGCATCAATGTTGTCGTTTGCCAACGCGCCAAAAGAAGTTAGCGCAACGCTCAAAAAAGAGAATACTGTTAAAGATAACCTTTGAAACATGAGAAATAACGTTTTTGTTTTTTCTTCATAATATCGATTTGAGCCCAGAACTACTACACGGGGCACCTAAAAGTTACGTATTTTTTGTATCTTAATGCGTCTACTATTCTCTAAAACGTTGGGCTATATAAGCATGTGTTAGGTATTTACCCTACATTGCTAATGGGTAGGCGAACCAAAACTAACCAATATAGCTACTCCAACCAAGGCAACGGCAGACCATACAATAGTTGCTTTAGTCGCCCGTTCACCAAGTACCCATGCAACCCCTAGCGACATTAATGCGCTTGTAGCAATAAGGGTTTGAACCACGGCCGCTTTCGCATAAGCGAATGCAAACATTTGTAGGTAAATAGCGGCAGTAGTGCCAAGTAACGTGGCTAACACAAAAGCAGGCCATACACGTTTTCCACTGTTGCTTTGGTAGTTAATAACGGGCATGTAGCGCGTTTTGGTTATGGCTATAAATGGCACCACAAAGATCATACCGCCAACTAATCGTAAGAACGCAGCGCTGGCAGCGTCAATTTCACCGGCACTTAAAATGTCGCGGCTAACTACGGCACCAACCGCCTGACATAACGCCGCGCCCACACCATACAAATAGCCACTGGTTGCAAACACGTGTGTAGTGCTGCGTTTGCGTACCTTTATAACCATATCTACCGAAAACAGTACTACTGCAACGCCAACCCACTGCTGCCAGGTAATCCATTCGCCAATAAAAGCCATAGCAAAAAGGGCAGTGAATAAAGGCGCAAGGGTTTCGGCGACCAACACCGCTTGGCTATCGCCAATGCTTTGTAAGGCTTTAAAAAAGCAGGTATCGCCAATGCCTATACCAATAAGCCCGCTAAGCAATAGCCACAAAATAGCATGAGTACTAAGCCCCGTTGGCTGAACCACTACTAAAACCACTGCCAAAATGGCAATAGAAATAAGCCCCTTCCAAAAGTTCATGGTAAGCGGCGAAAATGCGTTACCCGTTCCACGGAATAAACGCGCAGCAATTGCCCAACAAAGCGCTGTACCTAGCGCAGCAAAAACACCCATAAATTACCTGTTAAAACTTTGCCCAAAAACGCTGGGGCAAATAAGTAGCTTGCCAAAAAGAGCGGCTATGCTAATGCAAGGTGTGGGCGGGGTAAACTTAAATCACATCAGTAGTTTTTAACTAAATATATTGAAGCCTTAAGCAAACGTAACAGAAGGCTAAAGGCATTCGTGGCATTATGTTGGTGGTAAGATTCGTGATTAAATTAAGCGCTGTACTTAATTAAGTGGGCGTTAACCGAACTTTAAGAATAACAGTGAAGTAAAAGGAGGAGAAAAGCGTGAGCGTTGAGCAGATGAATTTAACCGGTATTAAAGGTGTAATATTCGATTTAGACGGCACCTTGGTAGAGTCTAGCCTTAACTTCACGCAAATGCGCGCCGACGTAGGCTGCCCACAAAACGAAGATATACTTACCTTTGTAGATGCCCTTAGCTGCGCCGAAGCCCAAGCGAGTGCACACCGAGCTATATTGCAGCACGAACTTGACGATGCGCAAAATGCTAAGTGGTTACCCATTGGCAAAGCCATGGTTGAAAAGGTGCAGGCACACAAGCTCCCCATGGCAATAGTTACCCGCAACTGCCGACAAGCCACCGCAATTAAGGTAGCCAATAACGACATACCCATCGACTACGTGCTAACCCGCGAAGATGCCCCTGCCAAGCCCGACCCAACCGCATTATTGATGGTGGCGAACACATGGCAGCTTCAACCTGAAGACTGCCTGTATGTAGGCGACTTTATTTATGACCAGCAAGCCGCCGAAAATGCTGGGATGAAGTGGTTTTTGGTTTAGGTATTAACTATTTACATCTGGTTTCTTTGGCTTGATAGGCCCAATTGGTAATATAACGTAAAAGTCTATTTCCAACGTTGGTGCATTAGTTCCAGCATATACTTTAGTATACTCTGCCTCGGCAAGCTCTTGCATGTTTGTTTTTTGTTCGATATTCATGTCTTTTCCTTTTTGTTTTTTGATTCTCAAGCTCGAATGAGCACACATAAAGTAATAATTAAACAGGGATGTAAGACATGTTTACTGAGACAGTTTGTCCTTATCGACAGAAAATCCATACTTGTGTCCCAATATTTCTTATTTTTTTCTTAGTTATTCCAAAATTGAGCCATGCTATCGGTATTAACTTAGAGGGGAGGACATCATTTGATGGAATTCCATCAGGTGTAATTCGAGACTTAGAGGTTTCAAACAAAGTAGTTTATGTAGCGGCAGAAAACGGGGTGTTTGAAGTTATTGGACACGAGTCTGAGAAATTAGACTTCAACACTTCTAATCACGCCACAGGGGTTATCTCTGATATTCAACTGAATGGAACGGACCTATGGGTTGTTGAATATGGAGTTGGTGTTTTTAAAGTTAATCTAGAAAATAAAAACTCGCAGCAAGTATTTAGTGATCGTGAATGGTCGAGTTCTATTTGGACTATGGCAATGACATCTAGTCATTTATATTTCTCAGTCATTGACGATGTCATTGCAGTAGATAGAACTACAGGGCAATCGACAAGCCTAAATTCCAAATTAGAATCTTTCAAGTTAAACGGCACTTACTCGCTTTTTGCAAACAATCACAATGCGTATGTAGCATCTAATAAGGGCTATCTTTCAATTGAAGGGGCATTAGATAATCTGCAAGAATTTAAATTGAGTAGCAAGCTACCATTACTATCAAATGCAACGTTTATTAAAGTAATTGATGATGAATTATATATCGGCGGTCCACAAGGGGTGTACATATTAGGAAGTAACGAGCGCTTCGTTCCAACCGAGGGAATTAGTGGCACCTACATCCAAGATGTGGTTAAAGGTGAAGATGGGGTGATCTGGGTTTCCGACGGTCGCCTTTTACTGCTAGAAGATGAAAAACTATCGGCTCCCCCTTTCATGAATCCTATATTGACGTCTGAAGCGATAAGGTCAGTAACCAAAATAGCTATAGACCCCTACAATTCCATCCTTATCGCCTCCTCACAATTAGGCTTAGTTTCATTACCTAAAACAAAGCTAGTGACAAACCTAGTGTCATTTAATGGGAGCGTTGTAAGGGAAAACATTCAAAAGACATCAATAAATGAAAACGGAACTATAGTTCGAACTGAAAAAGGTCTCTTTCAGTTAAACGAGAAGAGTGGGGAGTTAGTCAATACTCATTTGGATAAAGACAAGGCAGAGTTTTGTACCTCTTGGCAGGAAAGAACTTTTATACGTCTCAATGAAATAGACCCTTCTGTTCTCTGCAATAGCGAGTTTTCCCATTATATAGAAGCCGGCAAAAATGCCTTTTATTTCTACTTTGATGATGGACTCGATGCCAATTACTACTATATCGCTAACAACACCATACGTGACACAATTAAAGCCCCTAAAAAAGTGGTCTTCAGCTCTTTGTTGAGTGGTGGAGAAATCGTTGCGATTGATGAATTTGATGACGTTCATTTTCAATTGTCCAAATTCAACTGGCGTACTGTTACCTCTAAAGAAGGTGGCTGGTTCGGGCTTCAATGTTTAATAGAGTTCCAAGAAAACTATTTGGTATGTACATCAGGTGCTGGACTAAAAGAAATCAACAAGAAAAATGGAAAAGTTAGCTCTTCCACGATATTGGGCCTAGAGAAACTAAGGTTCATTAGAGGTGCCATGGTTACCGAAGGGAAAAATCTCTGGGTAGCGTCTAACATGGGCCTGTTTGTTAAGCCCAATATAAGCAACTCAGCTTCTAAAGTGGGTATTCGTTATGGACTCTTCGATACAGACTTTGAGTATAAGAGCCTTGAAGCGCTTGGTGAAAAAGTGCTAGTTAAGGGGGATAAATATAGTTACCTGTTGGATGAAGAAAAGTTAATTGAGAGTTTCAATGCAAATTCAATTGGGGAGATGTCTACTATTCTTAGTTATGTTCAATGGGGAGATGGAGAAGGACGACATATCACATATTTTCCTGAGGACTTTGACTTCAAGTTTAAAAGTAGCTTTAAGGAAGTAACATTCAACTTTATCGTCAGTGATTTCTACAATGAAAGCAGCAGTATTGAATTTAAATTAGATGATGACGCTTGGGTTTCTCACAATAAACCTGTAATGAATTTAACATTAAGTGATATGAACGTTGGTGTGCATACTCTTAGAGTCCGTGTTCCAGCAGATAAAAGTACTACAAATGAACTGACAATTAGTTTTGATATAGATCCACCTATTTGGGCTTCTTATATCGGCTTTACTATATATTTATTTATATTGGCTGGGGTTTTGAGTTTGTGGAGAATAGGGGTTTTAGGCAGGCTATATAACAAATTCAAAACTACTAAACTCTACAACCATCTTACCCGCTATGAAATAACCGATGGGCACTCTAAATTTGAAAAGATGCTTCGCAGCAAAGAGCGTTTCATTAACGAAATCACCCACGAACTTCGCACCCCAATTCAGCTCATCAATGGATCGTTAGAAGGCATATCCAAAACAGCTCATGCAGCGAGCAAAGAACTGATATGTGTTCAGGACAATATGAAAAGGGTCGAACAGTTGATTAATCAAATGAGTCAAGATGTCCCTAAAGCCTTGGCGGCAGCCGACTACTACAGATCCTACTCGTCAGATAACATAAAGTTTATCGTCCTATCGCTAGAGCCATTAGCCAAGCAGAAGCGGCAGAATTTAGAGTTACGTATTAAAGGGAAAAAAGAAATTTCGCTCATTAACGACAGCTTAGAGAAAATCCTGGCAAATCTAATTCAAAATGCAATTAAGTTCACACCAGAACTTGGCACAATAAAAGTAGCCGCTATACAAGATAGTAAAGTGCTTAAAGTTATCGTTAGTGATGACGGAGAAGGAATTGATGAGCACTTTCACAAAAAAGTATTCGAGCGATTCACTAAAGGGAGCAGTGAGCATGAAGGTCATGGTGTTGGCTTAGCAATGGTGAAAACCTTAGTTGAACTGAACCAGGGCGACATTGCGTTAGAGAGTCAAAAAGGCATTGGAACTAAAGTTACCGTAACGTTACCCATTGATGACATTGAGTATGTAAATTCGCATGCTGAAAAATTGTCACCCGCAAATGCCAAATCGAACAAGAAATCACTATTAATAGTTGATGACAGCAGAGAGTTCCGCTCTTATCTATTTGATTTGTTTTCTAGCAAATATCGCTGTTTAGTTGCGCGAAATGGTGTGCAGGCGTTAGACGTTATGCAGCATTACCTTGTCGATCTAGTTATCACAGATCAAATGATGCACGAAATGGACGGGCTGAGTTTAATAAGAGAAATTCGCGGTAATGTAAGCTATGCCAGTATTCCCATATTGATGTTAACTGCGGAAACCGGAACTGAATTAGAAAAATCAGCGCTAGAAGAAAAAGTGGACTACTTTTTGGCAAAACCTGCATCAAAAGAGGAAATTACTCTTAGGGTTGAGCATTTATTGTCGGTCAGAGAGGCAAAAGAGCGCGAGGAAGAGGAAAGCGAAGAGCCTGCATTTAAATTTGGATGCTTGAAAATCCCCGAGTTTGATAACGAAAAGGATATGGCGTTCTTTTTGAACTTTATCGCAGTATTGGAAAAGAACTACCACAATGAATCATTCAATAGAGACCAAGCTGCCTCGCAGTTATTGATAAGTCCTAGAAGTTTGAACCGAAGAATGTCAGAGTTGTTTGAATACAACTTCAGCGAGTTTCTTTCACGCTTCAGAATCGAAAAGTCTATTCCGTTACTGTTAGAGGGAAATAGCATTCTAGATACCTGCCTAGACGTTGGCTTCGGCACCGCAGCTTATTTTTCGACGTCCTTTAAAAAGGTTATGAGCTTACCACCCAAAAAGTTTGTGGAGCAATACAATAAAACAGTAGCGTAAAGGTAGTATCTAAAAGAACTAAATATACCTACGTCTCTCCGCCAAAAAGCCAATCAATAGAAATGATGCCACATAGCCTGCTCCTTGGTACTGCCAGGGCAAGTAGGCTAGGGTGTGTTTTAAAAAAGGTGCGCCGTACAAGGTTAGAGCGCCATAGCCAAAGGCACACAGCACTACAAACAAACTAACGCGAATGGTGAAATGGTAAGGTGCCAGTATGCGTTTTACATGGCCGTTAATCAGGTCGCCGTACACCACTAAAATAGTGGCCATAAGCATAATGCTCATTTCGGTGTAATAGGGGCTTAGGGCGCGAGAAAGGGCACTGAAAAGTTCACTCATAAAATTACTACTATTATGACGTTTTTACTGTGTGCCCATTATAACCACGGTAAGGTCAAAAGCGTTAGCTAACGCCTTTATTAAGTGCGCTTACTGCTTTAAAGCCTTGCTCAATAGTGGCAATGCGGTCGGTGGTCTGATCGCGCTCTACAAATTTATGTTCAATACCGGCTAACTTGCCGTGCGCGAATATCTCTTTAAAGTTAATGGTGCCTGTGCCCACATCAGCAAAACTGCCGTCTTCAGCCAAATCTTTTACATGCCAAAGTTTAAAGCGGCCTGGGTACTGCTTAAAGTAATCAACGGGGTTTTTACCTGCTTTTACCGTCCAGTATAAATCCAGTTCCATGGCAACAAGGTCTGGGTCGGTCTGAGTTATAAGCACGTCTAATGGTGTCTTACCGTCGCGTACTTCAAATTCAAAATCGTGGTTGTGGTAGGCAAGAGTAATACCTTCCTTCTTACACGCTTCACCAATGGTATTTAGCTTATCGGCAAGGGCTTGGTATGGCGCAATGCCCGTACCACGTTGGGCTTCGCTAAGCCAAGGAACTACCAAGTACTTGTGACCAACGGTTTGTGCGTCATCTAAAATTTGTGACAGGTTAGTATCGAACGCGTCTAACTGAATATGAGCCGAAGGCGCAGTTAGGCCATTGTCATCAAGCAGTTGCTTAATTTTTTTTGCGCTGTGGTCAAAGTAGCCTGCAAATTCCATTTCCGAATAACCAACATCAGCGACCAGTTTAAGCGTAGCCGGCACACTTACTTTCATAATATCTCTAAGCGTGTAAAGCTGCAGACCAACAGCACTTTTGTGCATGCCCTTCATCATAGCTCCTTTATCACTACCATGCCCGTGCGCCAAAACAGCAGGAGCGCTCATAGCCGCCAGTAAACCAGATGAATATTTAATGAACTGTCGTCTTGAAACGCCAGAGCCAATATTACTGGCCGCGTCTAAAATTGCTGTCTTACTTAAGTTTGTTTTACTTAAATTCACTGCTTGCTCCTTTTTTGTAGTGGTACATTGGTGATGACGCATTGCTATCATCAATTAACCCAAAGCTTTGCCCGTGCTCTCACGCACAATAAGTTCAAACGGCATAATAACTTTGGGGGCCTTGCGAATTTTTCCGTTAAGAAGGTCCACCAGTAGCGTAACCGCCGTTCTACCAAATTCTTCTGCGGGTTGGGCAATAGTGGTTAGCGGTGGATCGACAAATGCTGAAAACGCAATGTCATCGAAACCTGCCACCGATATGTCATTGGGAACATGTAGGTTGGCTTGCTTGAAGGCTTGCATGGCACCAATAGCCGTTTCGTCGTTCTCACAAAATACGGCGGTGGGTCTACTTTCAAGGTGACTAATGGTTTCCCCTGCGTTGTATCCGGCCTGTAATGTAAAATCCCCCGGGAACAACAAGCTCTCATCAAAGGCAATATTGGCTTGCGCTAATGCGTCTTTATATCCAACCAAGCGTTCTTGGGTAAGCGGACTTGAATTAGGTCCTTTGATCATGGCTATACGGGTATGGCCTAATGAAATTAAGTGCTCGGTCATTGCTTTGGCTGCAGCACGGTTGTCTAACGACACAACAGGATATTGACCATCGTCAATCACCTCACAGGCATTCACCATGGGAAGCAGGCCATTGTCGTTGATCATCGTGGCATCAAATGGGTTGTGCGCACGTAACTGTATAAGCCCATCAGCCTGAGAAGTACTTACCATCTTGGCGTAATGGCTTTCTATTTCACTATTACCAAGCGTATTGGCAAGTAAAATGGAATAGCCCAGTTCGGCTGCCGCTTCCTGCATACCGCTAATAACACGGGCAAAAAATACGTTTGCTACCGTAGGCACCAGTACCACTAAATTGTGCGTTTTTCCCGAACGAAACTTAACTGCCATTAAGTTAGGTTTATATCCAACTGCCTGAACAGCGGCCATCACCTTATTGCGCGTTTTAGGAGAAACACGCTCAGGTTGTTGCAATGTTCTTGATACGGTAGCGACCGACACGCCGGCACTATCTGCTACATCTCTAATATTTGCCATTTACGTTATTGTTGTTTGTTAATTCACTCGCGCATTGTAAACCTAACCCAGTAGAGGTGTGGTCTATACGATGGTAGCGAATTCAAAATTTACGTGAAATTAATATGTAACCGTTTTCATTTTAAGCAAAAGAATACGCACTTTCATTAAAACGTCAAAGGTTATTTGTAGGATTTATGTAAATTTGAGCTAGTGTTATGTTCAAATTTGGTGCAGGAATAGGCGGTTAAAGGTAGTAAAGCCCCAGTATTACCTCGCCATTTGTAAACTTTAGATTAACAAAATGCTGTTTTTTGTATTGACCATTAAAATGTAACGGGTTACATTTTGTGGCATTAGTAACACCAATAGTGCGTTTGCACACAGAGGAATTTCAATGCAACCAATTCGAATGGGAATGATCGGAGGCGGGGAAGGCGCGTTTATCGGTGCCGTGCATCGTCATGCCGCAGGGTTAGATGGGAACTACCAGTTGGTGTGTGGCGCATTTAGCCGTAACGAAGAAAATAATACGCGTACTGCTGCTGCATTGAACGTATCAACATCGCGTACATACGATAGCTGGCAGTCAATGTTAGAAGAAGAAGCCAAATTACCTGAGCAGCAGCGCATGCAGGTTGTGGTTATCGTAACGCCTAATCATCTTCACGTACCTATTTCACTTGCCGCAATTAAGGCGGGCTTTCATGTTTTCTGTGAAAAACCAGCAGGCGTTAGCTTTGCAGAAGTAAAAGAGCTTCAAGATGTTATTCACGCCAGTGAATCGCTATACGGCTTGGCTCATACCTACCTTGGTTATCCTATGGTTTGGCAAGCACGTCATCTCGTTGAAAGCGGTAAGCTGGGCAAAATTCGAAAAGTGTATGTTGAGTATCCGCAGGGCTGGTTGTCTGGCGAAGAAGAAACGCACAATAAGCAAGCGCAGTGGCGTACCGATCCAGCAATTTCTGGCGCAACGGGCGCAATGGGCGACATCGGCACTCATGCCTTTGGACTTGTTGAGTTTGTATTAAACGACAGTGTTACCTCGCTTTGTGGCGAGTTAGATACGCATGTTGAAGGACGCCGATTAGATGACGACGGCGCCGCGCTTATTAAAACTAAGAAGGGTGCTTCAGGCGTGTTGATTGCTTCACAGGTTTGTGCTGGTGAAGAAAACGCGTTGAAGATCCGCGTCTACGGTGACAAGGGCGGTTTAGAGTGGCGTCAAATGGAGCCAAACTCCGTTATCTATCGCCCTGTTGATGCCCCTTATCAAGTGTTTAGAGCCGGCCAAGGTCAAGTTGGGTTATGTGATGCTGCATCTGCACGTTGCCGTGTTCCAGCTGGCCACCCAGAGGGTTACTTAGAAGCAATGGCAAACTTGTATACCGATTTTGCTAAAGCGGTACGCGCGAATCAAAAAGGCAAAGCTGATGGCGTTCCAGGAATAAATTCAGGCATACGCGGAATGGTATTTATAGATGCCATGCTTGCCAGTACTGACAGCGACACCAAATGGGAGTCGGTCAGTCAGGAAGGAACGCAGTAATGCAATTAAAACATACAATGAAAAAGGTGAGCGCTTATGGCTACTAATCAACAACCTATAAAAGGGCCGGCTATCTTCCTTGCTCAGTTCATGGGAAAAGAAGCGCCGTTCGATACGCTCGAAAATATGGCGAAGTGGGCAGCGTCGCTTGGTTACAAGGGAATACAGGTACCTACTGATCCTAGTCTGTTCGATTTAGAAAAAGCAGCCGAGAGCCAAGAGTACTGCGACAACATTGCTAAAATTTGTAAAGACGCAGGGGTAGAAATCACTGAGCTTTCGACGCACTTACAAGGTCAGCTAGTGGCGGTTCACCCCGCTTACGATGAGTTATTCGATAACTTTGCGCCGGCACGCTTACACGGCAAGCCACAAGAGCGAACCGAATGGGCAATTAATCAGCTCAAATGTGCGGCTATTGCCAGTAAGCGCTTGGGATTGAAAGCTCACGCTACCTTTTCTGGTGCACTAATGTGGCACTTGGTTTACCCGTGGCCTCAGCGTCCTGCTGGCTTGGTTGAGCAAGGCTTTGCTGAATTAGCCAAGCGTTGGAAACCCATTCTCGATGCATTCGACGATGCGGGTGTTGACGTATGCTACGAAATTCATCCCGGGGAAGACTTGCACGATGGGGCTTCGTTCGAACAGTTTTTAAAAGCTGTAGATAACCACCCACGAGCAAATATTCTTTTCGATCCAAGTCACTTTGTTTTACAGCAGCTTGACTACCTTGACTTTATTGACCGCTACCACAGCCGGATCAAAATGTTTCACGTCAAAGATGCCGAGTTCAATCCGAACGGTAGAAACGGTGTGTACGGCGGCTATCAAGACTGGCAAGACCGCGCGGGACGTTTTCGTTCCCTTGGCGACGGCCAAGTCGACTTCAAAGGTATTTTCAGCAAGCTTACCCAGTATGGCTTCACAGGTTGGGCGGTACTAGAGTGGGAATGCTGCTTAAAAGACAGTGCGCAAGGCGCGGCAGAAGGCGCACCGTTTATCGCTTCACACATTATCGAGCCAAGCAAATATGCGTTTGACGACTTTGCTGGTGGAGACGTTAGCGAAGCGAAGAATAATCGTATTTTAGGCCTTGAGCGCTAAGCGCCATCAATAGGATAACAATAACTATGATAACCCTACGCCTTAGTTTGATGATGTTCCTCCAGTTCTTCATTTGGGGAGGCTGGTTTGTAACATTAGGCACGTATCTATCAAATACCCTGTCTGCCAACGGTGGACAAATCGGCATGGCTTTCTCAACCCAAAGTTGGGGCGCCATCATTGCCCCCTTTATTGTGGGCCTTATTGCTGACCGGTTCTTTAATGCAGAAAAGATCCTCGGCTTACTACATATTGTTGGCGCCGTGCTTATGTACTGTATGTACCAAGCGAATGATTTTGCCAGCTTTTACCCTTATGTGTTGGCATACATGATTGCATACATGCCTACGCTTGCATTGGTTAACTCAGTGTCATTCGGACAAATGGTCGACCCGTCAAAAGAGTTCGGAAAAGTTCGTGTGTGGGGCACTATCGGCTGGATTGTGGCTGGCCTTATGATTAGCTATGTCTTCTCATGGGATTCTGCACAGTCTATTGCCGATGGTATGCTCAAAAACACGTTCTTATTGTGCAGCGTTGCCTCGCTAATGTTGGGCATATTCAGTTTTACACTGCCAAACACGCCACCTCAATCTAGCGGTAAAGCGGTAACTATTCGCGACATTCTTGGCTTGGACGCGTTGGCACTGTTAAAAGACAAAAACTTCTTTGTATTCTTTCTTTCATCTGTACTTATTTGTATTCCGCTGGCGTTTTACTACCAGAATGCAAACCCTTTCCTTACTGAAATAGGCGTTGAAAATGCAACGGGCAAAATGACACTAGGTCAAGTTTCCGAAGTGTTGTTCATGTTGGCTCTGCCAGTATTTTTGAACCGTTTCGGCATTAAAGCCACGTTAGTGATAGGTATGGCGGCGTGGGTAGTACGTTATGCACTGTTCGCATTCGGAAACGCTGACGAAGGCTTGTTCATGCTTATTGTTGGTATTGCACTGCACGGTATTTGTTACGACTTCTTCTTTGTATCAGGGCAAATCTATACCAATGCAAAGGCGGGAGAAAACGTAAAAAGTGCAGCGCAGGGGCTAATTACCTTAGCGACATATGGCGTAGGTATGCTGGTGGGCTTTGCAGTGGCAGGCGCAATTACCGACACCTACACGATGGAAACCGGTGCGCACAGTTGGCAGCAAGTCTGGTTATTCCCAGCAGGGTTTGCCGCTGTTGTGTTAGTGCTATTCGCCACTCTGTTCAGAAAGGAAAAGGTGAACGCAGATGCATAACATTACCCGCAGAAAATTACTTCAAAGTATGGCTATGACAGGGGCAGGCATTGCCGGAACAGGGTTAGCAGCAGCTGGTTTAGCCACTGCGATGCCTGCTGTAGCGAGTACAAACGGCACGAAAGGTAGCAACACCATGAATACGCCGCTTAAAGGAAATGTAAATCATTCGGTAAGCCGATGGACTTACGGCGATTTAAGCATTGAAGAGTTGTGCCAAACCGTTAAGCAATTAGGATTTGGAGCCATTGACTTGGTAGGCCCTGAAGATTGGCCTGTGCTAAAGCAGTACGGCATCGACTCTTCTATGTGTAACGGCGCCGAGATAAGTCTTGAAGACGGCTTCATTCACAGTGAGCTCCACGACGAACTAGAAGCGCGTTATATAAAGCACATCGATTTGGTCGCTGATGCAGGTTATACAAACCTTATCTGCTTTAGCGGCAATGCCCGAGGCATGTCACGAGAAGATGGACTGGAAAATGCGGTTAAAGGGTTAAAACGCATTTTACCTCATGCTGAAAAACGCAACGTAGTGATTTTCATGGAGCTGTTTAACAGCAAAGTCGACCACCCTGATTACATGGCCGACAATTCTGCATGGGCGATAGAACTTTGCAAACGCCTAGGTTCTAAGCACTTCTCACTGCTTTACGATATCTACCACATGCAAATTAATGAGGGAGATATCATCCGAACTATTCGAGATAACTATCAGTACTTTGGCCATTACCATACGGCCGGCGTACCTGGGCGTCACGAAATAGATGCTTCACAAGAACTCAATTACGAAGCAATTGCTAAAGCCATTGTCGAGACCGGATTTAAAGGCTACTTAGCACAAGAGTTTATACCCACACCGAAAACCAAAGCCAACAGAATAGCGTCGCTACAACAAGCGATCCATATCTGTGATGTGTAACGTGCGAACAGGCACAGCGACGAATTAAGTTTTAAGGACGTGTTATGGCGAGTAACGAATATGATGCAATAGTTATTGGATCTGGTATCAGTGGCGGTTGGGCTGCTAAGGAGCTAACTGAGAAGGGCCTAAAAGTGCTCATGTTAGAACGTGGCCAAAATATCGAGCACATTAAAGATTATAAAAATGCGCACAAAGAAGATTGGGATTTTCCTCACCGAGACTTGCCTACTCAAGCAATGAAAGTGGATTATCCCGTGCTTAAACGCGACTACCCGCTAAATGAAAAAACGTACGGTATGTGGGCAAATGAAAAAGAAAACCCTTATACCGAAGACAAGCGCTTCGACTGGTACAGAGGTTACCACGTAGGTGGACGCTCACTGTTGTGGGGACGCCAAAGCTACCGTTTGAACAAAGAAGATTTCGAAGCCAATGCTAAAGAAGGCATTGCTGTCGACTGGCCTATTCGCTACGACGATTTGGCGCCATGGTATGACTACGTAGAAAAATTCGCGGGTATCAGTGGTAATCGCGATGGCTTAGATGTATTGCCTGATGGTGTATACCAGCCACCAATGCCAATGAATATTGTAGAGGAAAGTGTCGCGGCGCGGGTGAAAAAGGCCTATGAAGGCGCGCGGCACATGGTGCATGGCCGCACTTCAAACATGACACAAAGCAAGCCCGAAGAAGGGCGTGTTCATTGCCAATACCGCAATAAGTGCTGGTTGGGTTGTCCTTTCGGTGGCTACTTCAGTACACAAGCATCTACGCTTCCAGCTGCGGTTAAAACAGGTAACTTAACCCTTCGACCTTTTTCGATAGTAAAAGAGATCTTGTTCGACAAAGACAAGAAACGCGCGACTGGCGTTGAAATTATCGATGCTGAAACCAACGAGACCTATGTATTTAAAAGCAAGATCATCTTTGTAAATGCGTCAGCACTTAACTCGGCGTGGGTACTGATGAATTCTGCCACAGACGTATGGGACGGTGGCTTAGGAAGCAGCAGCGGCGAGTTGGGTCACAACGTTATGGATCACCACTTTAGAGTAGGTGCTTCGGCAGACGTAGAAGGCTTTGACGACAAATATACCTACGGTCGCAGACCGAGTGGCTTCTATGTGCCAAGGTTTAGAAACTGGGGAAGTGATAAGCGAGATTACTTGCGTGGATTTGGTTATCAAGGCGGCGCAAGCCGTTCAGGTTGGCGCAAAGACATAGCTGAACTTGGTATAGGTGCTGGGCTTAAAGATGCGATAACCGAGCCAGGTCCTTGGACAATAGGCATGACAGCGTTTGGCGAAATTCTTCCGTATCACGAGAACAAAGTGTACTTGAATAAAAAAGTCACCGACAAATGGGGCTTACCAGTACTCGCAATGGATGTAGAGATTAAAGAAAACGAGCTTAAGATGCGTAAGGACATGCAGCAAGACGCTATTGAGATGTTTGAAGCGGCTGGCCTTAAAAATGTTCAAGGCTGGGATGCAGACTACGCACCTGGTATGGGCATTCATGAAATGGGTACGGCGCGTATGGGAAGAGACCCCAAAAGCTCAGTACTTAACGCACACAACCAAGTGTGGGATGCACCGAACGTATTCGTAACCGATGGCGCAGCAATGACATCAGGCAGTTGTGTTAACCCTTCACTGACCTATATGGCACTAACGGCAAGAGCCGCAGACTTTGCCGTAGAAGAGTTAAAGCGAGGAAATCTATAATGGAACGCAGAGAACTACTTAAACTCATCGCAACTGCTACAGGCACAGCATTGTTCGCAGGTAATGTACTTGCCTACACAGATGTGCCCGCTGTACCGCTTAGCGACACATTATTTAATGAAAAAGATGTGGCCTTGCTGAATGAAATGGGTGAGGTGATCATTCCTCAAACTGACACGCCTGGAGCAAAAGCAGCCAACGTTGGCGCGACAATGGCTGTGTTGGTAACCGATTGCTACACACCTTTACTTCAAAAGACCTTTCTCGATGGCATTAAGAAAATATCTTCGTTAAGTCAAAGTCGTTTCAACAAGCAATTTGTTCAGCTTACCAAGCAAGAACGAGAGGCTTTATTTAACGACCTGGATGTAGAAGCAAAAGCAGCGAATCTTGCTAACGGTGTTTATCAAGGTGTTGAAACAGGAAAGCCAAGTCAGTGGGAGCCAGGCACCGATGAGCCTACCCCTCACTACTTTACGCTACTAAAACAGCTAACACTTTATTGCTTTTTCACGTCTCAAGTTGGCGCGACTAAAGTACTTCGATATGTGGCTATTCCTGGACGTTACGACGGTGCATTCCCTTATAAAAAGGGCGACAAAGCGTGGGCAACCTAAACCTGCGCTATCGAGCAGCCAAACACAACACAGTTATACAACGGATAAAACAAGGTACTGACACTATGAATAAAACACTCGTCGCTTCAACTGTGGCTTTGCTTATGCCACTTTCTGCATGCGCAACGACAGATGCAGATACTGAAAAAAGCGAATCGCGTTTAACCCGAGAACAACAGGCCGCTAAAACGGAAGTTTGGGAACCTGTTCCTGAAGTGGTTTCTTTTGATAAGGCAGGCGTGCCCTCTGATGCCATCTCTTTAATTCGTGATGACTTATCTAACTGGACTTCAGTAAAGAAAGGTGATGCTAAGTGGACGCTGGAAAACGGTGTTCTAACAGTGAAGCCGGGAACAGGCGATATCAAAACGAAAGCAGAGTTCTGTGATGTTCAGTTGCACGTAGAGTGGAAAGCGCCACAGCCAGAAGCAGGTATGGAAGGACAACAGCGCAATAATAGTGGTATCTTCCTGCAGCAGCGATATGAAATTCAAGTCTTAGACTCATATCAGAATAAGACCTATCCAAATGGACAAGCGGCAAGCGTATATAAGCAAACTATTCCTTTAGTTAACGCTATGAAGGCGCCTGGCGAATGGCAAACTTACGACATCATATATAAAGCGCCTACCTTTAACGGTGAAGCGCTAGCAACGAAAGGTTATGTTACGGTAATACATAACGGCGTAGTGGTTCAGAACCATACTGAAATTCAAGGGACAACAGAATGGATCGGTGCACCTAAGTACAAAGCTCACGGATGCGCACCGCTTCAACTGCAAGATCACGGCAACTTAGTAAGCTTTAAGAATATGTGGGTAAGACCACTTTAAAAAGCTAGCCGATAGATATCTTCAATCTCTTCAATACTCAATTGCTTGGGGTTGTTGCGAAGAAGGCGAGTTACTTTACTCGCCTCTTCTGCTAATTCACCTACACAAGAAGGCGGAATATTGAAGTGGGTGAGCGAAGCGGGAATATCTACATCGCGACACAGTTTTTCTATAGCAACTAATAACAGTTTAATTGCTTCCTCTTTTGAGTGATGGCACTCACATACCTTTAATAGCTTTGCTACACAATAAAGTTTGTCTTGGCAGAACGGCGCATTTACTTTCAACACATGAGGTAGCATTACCGCGTTACTCATGCCATGTGATAAATGAAAGCGCCCGCCTAGTGGATAAGCTAAGGCATGTACTGCACCCACGCCCGCGTTTCCAAACGCAAGACCGGCCATTAAACTGCCGGTGGCCATATCTTCACGTGCTGCTAAGTTCTCACCATTGTTATAAGCGTGAAGTAATGAATTAAAGATAAGCTTCAGTGCTTTCTCTGCTAATGCGTCGGTAATTGGGCTGGCATTTACACTTATATAAGCTTCAAGCGCGTGAACGAATGCGTCTATACCGCTCGCTGCTGTAATGGACGGGGGGCAGGTTTTTGTCATCTCCGGTGCAACAATCGCAACATCGGGTAGCAAGCAGTGGCTAACAATTCCTTTTTTCATCTGTGCTATCGGATCTGACAAGATAGCAATATTGGTAACTTCTGAACCTGTACCGGCAGTAGTGGGGATAACAATAAGAGGCAAACGCCGTTTTGAAAGCGTATTTTCACCGAAGAGTTCACTGAGGGAGCCAGTATGATCGTATGTAGCTGCAAGTACTTTTGCACTATCAATAGCGCTACCTCCACCAAGAGCAATAATTCCGTCTACTTGCTTCTCACGAAGTATCGCTAACTTATCTTCTGTGATATTCACTTCAGGCTCTGGTGGAATGTCATCAATAATAAGTAAGGGTGAAGAGGGTAATAGTGTGAGTAGTTGATCAAGAAGACCAGATGAAGAAACGCCCTTGTCAGTAACGATGGCACATTCCTTTATGGATAATCTCGCCATTTCATCCGTGAGGGCTTTAATAGCGCCAAGACCCGTTATGAGTTTTCCAGCGGTTTTAAATTCAGAAACCTTCATGCAAACCCCTCAATAATCCACGTACACGTTCAAATACTGTTCTATTAATTTATAGTACACAGCGTGACTTACCAATTAACTAACCTTATAGATCGTGAAAAGCGCGGTGAATTAGTGGTTTTTATGAACGTATTGCACATTGTTTATGCAAACGATCAAAAAATAAGGATTTTTTTAAAATACTTGTTGACGTGAGCGCTCATTTCCCTAAAATGCGCATCCGCTTCGGGGGAAAAGCA